>JAAUXU010071293.1_pt1 | contig 41515 bp, 44 predicted proteins | sample 7278151 | NCBI WGS metagenome assembly JAAUXU01 (sample SAMN14350113, study PRJNA611818) | marine sediment metagenome | isolation source: surface marine sediment (1.8m) | place: French Polynesia: Moorea | collected 2018-08
ATTGTGAACGAGCACGACTTCGTCTCGCGCTTTTTCCCCCGTCCCCCCCCCCTTTTTTTTTTACCTATCGTCGACGTCGTCTTGTCTCGGGGAGGGTAAAAACCCGCGCGGTCTTTGCTCCGGTGGCCCAGGTTCTTGAACCCGACCGTCCTCCGCTGGCTCCGCCTGATGCAGGCCGACGAGGTGGGAGGAAGAGCGTAGTAGAGGGTCCTACTTACGGATGCCGCCGCCCGCTGGCCCCACCTGGTACATCTGGCCACGCTTTGGGCGAGCGATTTTTTCGCGCGGGCTTTGAGGCGTTGAGCACAAGGGCCCTTGTTGTTGGCATCGCTGCTGTTGCGCACAAGAAGCAGAAGAAGGAGTCGGGCGAAGTGAACGAACCAACCCCGAGCGACGGCGGCGAGTGAACTCTTCCCCCACGAGTGTGCGCGGGTCCGCGTTCGATTGCATCATGCGCGCCACGCACGCGTGAGGAGGCGACGACTGCGACAGCGGCAGCAACGGCAGCATCAGCAGCAGCCGGACATTCCGGACGAGCGAGCGAGACGTTTTTCCCGCGAGAAGAAGGCATGAATGCGCCGCCTACGTGCACCTTTGTTCCGAAGAAGCGCGCAGACTTCGACGTCCGCCCCATGATCTCCGTAACAACGTGGATGCACAAAGGTAGCGAGCGTAAGATGTGCGCAGTGGATCCCTCAGCATGATTTTTACCACCGCGATATCCTTTGTCCCCTTCCTCGGGTTGCCCCCGTCGCTCTCCCTTGACTCACTCTCACTTGGTCTCCTGCGCAGTCCCCTTTTTCCCCCCGGTGAGCGACGACCGTTGCCCCCGTTGCGACCGACGACAAAGGCGACTCCTCTCGGTACATATTGATGGTGGAGGAGGCGTGCATGCGTGCCGGATAAGAGCGGAAGCCTCCGGCGGACCGGTACAAACGTCTCTCTCTCTCTCTGAGAAAAGCAGCCGTCGCGCGTATGTTGGTCGACGGCTGCGTGAGTAACTGCGTTGCAACGGTGACTCCAGCTTCTCGAGAAAAGAGAGAGAGACGTGACGCGTTCGCTTACGTAGCAAGGGGCGTCGGGCGGGCGCAGGGGGAGGACGAGGAGGCGACGACGACGACGACGGCGGCGGGCGAGCGGTAGTTCACTGCCTCCAGCTCCAACTCTCAAACGTCGCGCGTCTGTCGAACGGGAAACACGCGCAAGAGGAGGAACACCTGCTCGAGGAAGGAAAGAAGAAAAAAGGAAGAAGAAACGTTTCGCCAAGCGCGCCCAACACCACGTCAGTTCACGAGTGCATGTCATGGAGCAAGGAGAACAAGAGATCGTGGCCGCCGCCCAGGCGCTCTTCGACCAGAAGAATTATCACAAGCTCAAGGTGTTCATCGGGGTGAGTTATCAGAACTTGGCTGCTGCCCCCCCCCCCCTCCCTACCCCGTCCCGTGAGTCAGTTTTTTACCCCCTTCTCCGTGAAAGCCGAGAAAGACGGAGACAGAGAAATGGAGCACTGGGGTAGTCGAGGAGGCAAAAAAGGGTCGCAAAAAACACCCCTCGACGGCCGCGCGGCCGCGCAGTCCGCTCCGAAGGCCAGGTCTTTGTCTCTCGGCCCATGCGCACTTTTGCAGACGCACAAAGAGATACCGAGCCCATTGGACGAGAAAGGAAACAGTATTTTTTTCCTGTTGCAGGATCACCATTCCAGATGTTCCACGGACGCGGCCAAGCTTCAGCTGCTCCACCTATGGGAGGACAGCCTGTACAAGAACTTTGCCGAGTCCCGGTCCCTCGGAGGCGGCGACCCGTCCGCCCTCTCCAGCAGCATGCGGTACAAGTTACGCAAGAAGCATCCCTGTCCCGTGGAGCTGGAGCACGAAATGCGAGTGAAGAACGCACGCTTGCCCAAGCAGGTCCACGACGGACTCAACTCGTGGCTGAAGAAGCACCGAGACAACCCGTACCCGAACAAGGCCGAGAAGGAGACTCTGTCCGCCAAGTTGGGGATCACGCCGCAGCAGGTAGGCATGCATCCATCCTTCTTAACCGTCCACTCACTCACTTACATCAGAGATAGAAAAATACCGTCAGGCGCGTGTACGATGACCCTTTGTTCGCATGAGGAGCAAGAGGGGGGACACAACGTGGTAGTGTAGTAGTGCAACGTACGTGAGGCTCCCGCGCTTCTCTTGTGTAGCGTGTGCGAGAGGAAAAGAGAGGAGGAGGACGGCTGAAGCAGCAGCAGGGACGACCACGACGGCGAAACGTTTTTACCTCTCCTCCCCTTCCGTTGAGAAGGGGGCCGGGTGTGGTGGTCTGATTGCCCTCGACGATGTGCTACATGTGTATGTAGTACCAGTAGGAGTCGGGGAAGTCGTTATGCCGATGCTGCTGCTTGCACCTGGCCGCCAAAAACGAGATCGATACACTTGCGCGCTGCCGTCGGGTACGGGTACAGGAGGGGGGAGGGGGCGATATTACTGCTCTGGGCCGCCGAGCCGACATTCTTCTTCGCTGTGTGCGGCATCAGTAATGCGGGGAAAATCTGGACCAGGGAGCACCTGTGTAAGTTTGGACGATATCGCACACGTTATGGCGTCCTTGTTTGCGCACAACAGAGACTTTGTTCTGCGCGAAGTAGTAGTGGCCGCCGCGATTTTTGGCCCTCGGTCTTTGTTCGTTCTGCTACGTGCGCGGTCTTTGTTAGGTGTGCGTGTATATAATGTACATATGTAGCAAAAGACACAGTTTAGCCCTGTCTCTCGTTCTCCCTCTCCCTCGCGCTCTCGCTCTCCTCCTACTGCTCCTCTGCCCACGCGCTCCGCGGCTGCCTGCCTTTCTTCCTGCGCAAAAACATCATCATTGCACCACAAGAAAGAGAGAAAGAAGCAAGGGCACTAGGTCGCCGTGTCTGTACGTCGCCGTGGAGCACGCGCACAAGTGTACTAGGGGCCTCGTGTATGTCGTCTCCGTCGATGTGTGTGCGGGCGTACTTATAGATCCTTATGTAAGCAAGAGTACTGATTAGAACAGGATCCGCTTACTAGCTGGGCCGACTGGCGTAGATTGTATGAACGAGCACTTCTCTGCACCCATCGACGCAGTTATCAGACAAAGCCTCATGGTGCTCACGGCCCCTGTACAGACATGCGTACCAGGCTGGAACAATTGTTGTTTGTCACAAGGGTGACGATTTTGCGCGTGTGCTCAAAGCTCACACGCCGATCATGTGTCCTCCATACATGAGTCACTTATGAATCACACTCTCTTCCGTCTTGGCTCGGCCGCGCTCGTACGTAGCAATGTGTGCGTTCGGTGTGGCCGCGCTCGTCACGGGCCTGTTTACAGTGTTCGTACACGATCATCTTGGACGACGTCGCGTGTTACCTGCATACGTGGAGACTGATGCAATAGTCGGGCATGATCAATATATTCTCCCTCCATTTCCTTCCAGGTCAATCGATGGTTCATCCAGCGCCGGAAAATGCTCCGCATTCGAGGCGGGATGTACCTGGGGCGTGGCATCACAGACACTGGCACCGACGAGGACGACGACGAAGAGAATGAAGACTCTGCAAGAGAAGATGATCACTACTACGATGAGTCACCATCGTCTCTCCGTCATATGACCGTGCACAATGACTCAACGACACGCCAAGTCCAGCAACCAGGTAGTGGCAATGTCGTGGTGCTGCTGCCCAAAAGGGACGACAGCGAACGAGAAAAGGCTACCCTCACCGCTCACTTCGACTACCCATCGATGTTGGAGAAAATACTCTCCAGTCCGAATAGTTCCCCTGGCCCCGTGACCATCAGCAAGCCGCTAGGAAGTTCTGGCGGCTCTATGGTCGAGGTCACCACGGACGAGCTCAAGTACAAGCTCATGGCTGCTGCTGCAGCCGGCGGAAATGGGATGGAAGTCCTCACTCCTCCTCCCAGCATCTCTGGCGACTCAAATGCTCGCTCTACACCTCCTGAGGCCGGTACTTCAGACTGGACGGTCATTGAGCAAAGAGAGGCTTTGGATTTGTCTGTCACAGATCAGCAGGGGAGCCCTTCCATCAAGGCTTCTCCCGTCATTCTGGAGCAGGTTTCACCTCATCGAGGAGCCAACAAGTCTGACCTTTATTTTTATCAGACTACCGATAAAGAGACGAGTACTGGTGACGATGCAGTTCTACTGGACAGCGCCGAGAGGATCGCAATCAACGCCTTGCTCAGTCTCTCTAAGGCCAGAGGATGAGCAGTGAGGGAAAGTTGGCATCAAATTGAGAAAAGCAGAAGAGAAAGACTTCGCAGAATGCGGATCCGAAATTCGTATACGTACAAGTTACTCTACCGTATTCACTGTTCTTAGAACTTACTTGCCTTCTTCCCCCTCTCGTCCCCCTTCCCCCGCCTCCTCCGAGATGTATTATGTAGCTCTTAAAGATATCACAATTTCACCACTCTCATTGTTTTTGCTAGAGCGAGTGCAACTGTAGTCAGGTGAATACCTTATGCTTCTTTAGATTAGTGACAATAAACCAGAATACGCAATCCACATATGTCGTCATTACGTCACATCCCCGTCTGTCTATACGGTATTAATCTTTTGCGCAGTTCATTGATTATACAGCTTACTCAGGTTTAGAAGCACCTACGTTCGTACTTTTAATGCTGGTGATCATAACTGGCAGGTAAGGTTGCTTGCAGCGAACGATTCAGCCCCTTTCTCTTGGAAGAATTCAATAAACATTCGTTACATGAGCACATGAATACGTAACTGCCAAATAAGCGTACTATACGGTGGTGACTGTTACGTGCAGGTGGCGTGTCTGAAAAATACCCTGGAGGACCAAGCGCACGTGCCGAGACATCAGTATGGCTGCAGGATGCGTCCGTCCGTCCGTCCGTCCGTCCTTCCCTCCCTCCCTCTCCGCCTACCCACGTACGTGTGGTATGAGCATGCATTTGGTCACACGTCGTACGTGGTACGGAACTCCGTCATTATGACACACATCTTGACTCTGGAGAGTAAGGGAGAGAGAGAGAGAGAGAGAGCACTTTGCACAAGGCTGCACTCATGGACTCCACTTGCCGTGTACTCTGCCAGTGCAAGTTCGTTCGGCACCCACGTACTTACAAGGTGCACGCACACCACCGATCGCTGTATGGCGCGTCCTCCTCCCTCCTCCCCTCCCCCTCGTAGCATTTCGCGGAAGCAGCAGCTCGGCTACGTCCGTGGGTCCGTCCGTCGTGTCGAAAGCGTAGCGTACACAACACACTTCGCCTGGCCAACGGAGCCCAGGGAGAGGGAGAGAGTGGGGAGCGAGCAAGCAAGCAGCTGCTCGAACGTGTTACGGTCCTGGGCCTTTCTTTCAATTCTAACTTCCAAAGCCACGTACTTTTGTTCCCCCGCTCACACCCTCACGTTGCTCTACCCAGGCGAATGTCTTCTCCTCCCCGGGCTCGTACACGTGTGCAGTCGCTTGATGCTAGGAAACGTCCGCTGTTTAATTAGCGACTTGCAGCATACCCGGCAGCTCAGATACGTGCATAACATTTCCGCGCAGATTAAGCGTAGTAGAGCAAGAACGCCTCTTGCACGACGGCTGCGATCAGACGGAACGCGACAAGGAGGAGGAGCGACGCTGCCGCATCGTGATGGCTTCGCGGGAGGGGACCGCTCGCGGCAACATCAGAGTGGTGATCCAACAGTGTCTGTCGGCTCAACTGCGGCATCCAGAGCGAGAAGAAGTCGTCACCATAGGCCGCGGAATGGTCGTCTTCGTGTGCTTCTTCCGGGGCGCTGACGACGAAAGTGTGAAGAAAGCTGCAGTCACTGTGACCCAAGACTTGAAGCTCTGTGAGCCTGACGAACCCTCCAACAAAAGGGTCTCCGTAGCGGACCTCGAAGGTGGGAGTCTTCTAGTTGTCCCTCAAGCCACCCTAGGAGCGAAGTTGAAGGGCAGGGGATCGCTGCAATATCACGGAAACGTAGATAAGGAGGAGGGACAGAGATTGTTCGAGCTGTTCTGCATGGAGCTGCGAGTATCGGTGGAAGAAATCAGCACGCGTGGAGTCGTGAAGAATGGGATGTACGGAGCACGGCAGGTGTTGTCCATGGAAACCAACGGACCTTTCACTCACGTGTTCGAGCTGTGATATTACTCGTAATGTAGATGTAACGTAGTCAATAAACATTTACAATGAATCATTGAGGGAGACGTTACATTCTATCCGTAGAGACAAATGTAAAAGCATTTCACTTGCTCAGGAAGGACGCCATGGGATCCTCTTGCCTCTGCCGCTTTCGATAGTACGCCTCGAGCTCCGCTTCAGACAATTGCTTGCAGTCTTCTGAGCCTTTCAACGAGTTGTACGCTCGCTTCCTCTCGTCCAGCTTTAACATGGCATCCACGTTCTTTTCCTCTTGCTCCTGCTTTTTCATGGCTGCTTTCACCTTGGTTTCAAAGTCATCGTCATCCTCAGAGCTGTCGTCAGAGCTTGATCGTCTCTTCCTCTTCTTCTTCTTCTTCTTCTTTTCCTTTTTTCGCTTTTTCTTTTCTCTCTTCTTCCTCTGTTTCTCTTCCTTCGCCTTGTTGGCCTTGACCTTCTCGGCAACTTCCTCCTCGTCCTCCGAATCCGAAGAAGTGTCACCACCTTTTTCTTCCTCGCTCTTCTCCACTTTCTGAGACGGAGGCGGCAGTGTCAGACTGTTGGCATTAGCCTCCTTGCCTGTTGCACCGGTACAGTAGGAGTTCTTGACGAAGGAGTGGCAGCACTTGTAGCCCCAGCGCCCTTCCTTCCAGTACGAGCCCCACACCGATGTGTGGTTGTTGTTATAAACGTCCTCTTCGTAGCGGGAGCGGATCACTGGATTTTCTTCGCCTCGAATCACCTTGCCGTGTCGCGTGTACTCCACGTAATCTTCAGTTTGGGAAAAGATGAGCTCTCTGGGTGGCGCTTGCAAGTGCTCTTCCCCACCGTACTTCTCTAGCACACTGTTCTTCGCTTCATCCTTGAATTCATCCTTTTTGGCGGTGTACTCTTTGCGTAATGCCTCCAATTTGGTAGGCTCCGCCAAAGCGTGCACGTCCAGGCCTTTGCTACCTGCCTCCCACGCGAAAAGAGTGGACTTGGCGTGATCCACTGTGTCACCAGAGATGCGCACGAAGTTGTCTCCCGCGTAGTCGACTTCGTTCTCTGCTCGGCCAGTGCTCTCGTACGGATTCTTGCGCATGGCGCGAGTCTTAGGATCGTAGTAAGCAGAGTTGGGGTCAAGATTGCGCAAGTACTTGGCGGTGTCTTCACGGATGCGAAGGTTGCGTACAGTGTAGCGCTCGGCAGCGTCCACTTTTGTACCAGGCATGTCCATCTTATCCACATACTTGTCCTCGTCCTCGTCGCTAGATGGTGCGCCGTCGTCCTCTATTTCGGGATTGCCCAGCCCAGCGCTCAACTTCTCTCGCTTTAACTCCTTCTTAACTTCCTCCATCTTTGCATATTCCTCCACTACTTCCTGGTGAGTGGACGGATCGTAACCGTTCCAGCGGTCCCGCTTGCCGTCGAAATCGAGAGAGAGATCGGGCTGAGCAAACTCGTCTGGAGCAAAGTTGGTCCCGGAAAATTTGGCACCGATTTTCCGCGGGCGCTCCAAGCAGTCCTTCTTTTTGTGGGTCATGGCGCCGCAGTTTTCGCACGCACCCTTCCTGTACTTAGTAGCTACTTTGGTAGGGTCAATTCCCTTCTTGTACCACTCGGTGATAGACGAAAATTTCTTGATTTTCTCCTCCTGCTGACGCTGGTGTTTGAGAGTGGGTCCTTTGGGATCAAGGTACCAAGGAGCGTCAGAGATGTACTGAGGAATGTGAGGATTAATGTCTTTGCCCTCTTCGTCGACGGCAGCAGGAGCGTTGCCCAGCTTTCGCGCCTCTTCCAGCTCCTTTTGTTTCTTGAAGTCATCTCTGGAGCGCTTCTTGGGCTCATCGTCGTCGTCGTCAGCTTGCGCGATCACGCGCGACACGGCAGTCTTAGACACGTGAGCCATCGTGAATTATAAGGAATAGTTTTTCGAGTCTCTATAACTACACCGACGTCTGTTTATAGTTCTTGGTGTTTATCATCTTCTTGCCGCACATAGCGCAGATGCCCTTCTTGTAGGCGCACTCTTGGCAGTAATGCGAGCCGACCTGGTGGACCTTAGAACGACAGATGCGGCAACGGGGGAAATCGTGGCTCATAAGCGGATTGAACCGGTTCTTCTTGGCCGTCAGCAACTTGTTCTCGCCCACCTTGCGTCCGCCGCTCTCGGTTGAGTTTCGTGACCCGGCCTTCCAAGGGTCTGGGGTGATTACCTGAAGCAAAGAGGAAAACGTTGGCGCGGTCAAGATTGACGTGGACGACTGTTGTTACTCACCTTTCCAAGCTTCCCCTTTTTCTCGCACTTTTCGCAGACCATGTCGCAAGCGACCACGAGGATGACGCAGGTCTCGGTCCTCAAGATCCCCGAGTCGCAGAACTTAGCGTCCAAACCCCCGATCGCACTGCTTCTCAGGCACAGAGATGCGCTGAGCACTGATTCCACCAGCTGCTCCTTCTCTTCTTGTTCCCAAGACCAGGGTTGACACATGTGGAAGAAATAAGCAACTTTCGTTTAACAGAAATTTTCCTAAGCAACGTCGAATTCTCAAAAATGTGGCAACCACGCGAGCTGTCAAGACCACAAGAGCACGAAGAAGCAAAATAAACCAAGGAGCTACTATCTCTGGGACTGCGACTGCGACTGCGTCACACGATTCTGCAGAGGAGAAAAAGAAAGACGAGCAGCAGCTCAGTTCAGGAACATCGCCCGCCCAAGGCTGGCGTCGACGTCCCTCTGATCGAACGCGACGACGAGAATCTCGATGGAGGTCGAGCGCGAGGCTGCGATCCTACGTCAGATGAGGTGCCGTCTACGACTTCGAGGCGGAAGCGGTGGCGAACTGGCTCGCAATGCGACTTTTTCCGCCGTCGAACTGGCCCGCCTTTGCGACGCCCTCGCCTCACACCAAGGACACCTGGCTGCCGCAGGTCAACGGACTCTGCTGGACGCAGAGTTTCTGCGAGCCTTTCTGTTGGGTCTGCGCGCTCTTCGGATAGAGTCTGTCGGATCTTCGAGACATCGACTTCGCCGCAGTTACCTCCACTTCGACCTGGCCCACTCGCCACGGGTGAGGCAGCTGGAGCTCAGGGGAGTCGACTTGGACTTAGTGACGGGGCTGGAGTATCTCCGCAGCAGCCTCCGCACCCTGCACCTCTCCAGTTGCGGTCGCGTTTGTCTCCGACGCTTGCTGGTTTCCTGTCTGGGAGACAACTGCAGGGAAGTCTCGCCCTGGGAGCGCCTGATCGGACTTTGTGTCAGTCACGGCTGTATCCGCGGCCTCGAGCCGGACGTGACAGTTCTTCTGCCTAATCTTCGTCGGCTCGACCTGAGTTTCAACGGCTTAGAAAGCCTCGAGGGTTTAGACAGTCTGCGTGGTCTAACTCATTTAATCTTGGGATATAATCGTCTAAGGCGACTTCCCCTGCTGTGTCCGGCGTCTTTGGACTCCTTGCGATACCTGCACCTGCAGCACAACGAGCTGGAGGTCATAGATGGACTAGAGAAATTCTCCTCTCTCGTGGAACTGGACTTGGGCTGGAACCTACTAATCCACCATTCCGTGCTCGCACCAATCTCGTTGATGCCCCATCTCTCAGCGCTGAACTTGGCCGGAAACCCGCTGAGCGCCCGAGCTGACCATAGGATTAGGACCCTCTCGTGGGTCCATCAGCGCGTTGACCCAGCGAAGTTCATTCTCGACGGCCTGCCAGTGTCGTCCAAAGAAACTCCTGAAATGGGGATGTCAAGAATGGTGGCGAGGCCACCACAACACGTCTCTGTTGCCGTTGAACAAGTGGAAGACGAACTGGGAACCAGTAGCATAGTGTCTGAACAAACCTCTGCCAGCGAAGGCAGAAGACGAAGATGCCGTAGAATAAGAGAGGTTTTAATCGAGGATCCAAAGCACCCAAACGACGAGAAGGATCGAATGGAGGCTACAAGTTTTAAGAAAAAAAGTCATCTGAAAGGTAAATAACAGTAAAACCTCGGTAGATTCAACTCGACCCGCCAGCGCCCCCATAGTTAACAACGGTGATGGTCGTTGACTGTTGTGAGGGTGATACTCGATAAATAATTTAGTGTCGTACTATGCTAAACCTTACCTTTTTACGCATTTTACCCCTCTGGGATTTACGTATGTTACATTCTGCATCAATATTTGACTTTTATGGTGGCATGCACCAGAAACAATTCCTCACTTTTACTTGACGACCCTGTCACTGTCAACACTTGTAGTCCAACTTAGTTCGAAGCTGGCATCTTTGTGCACTCAAGATTGTTTATTTACTTCTCTCTAAAACCAGCAAAATGTTCAGGTTACGTTAGTCAGACCTGACGAGTGATAACACTAGACTAAGAGTAAGAAAACTCAACCAAAAATGCCTGAAGTTAATTACACTTAGATAAAAAAAAATGTTTGTCAGGGAAAAGGACCATACTACGGGACGGTTATTATGTGAGAGATGACTGTAATGAGGTTTTACTGCATTAATGGTTTTGCATTTGATGAAGTGAAAAAGATACCTTTGGGTTTTGTTCTCATTAGGCGAGTCTTCAGCTCATCTTGAAACCAAGCGTCAGATTGAGGATCTGCGGAAGACTTATGGCCAAGAGGACTGGCTCCAAGGTGTTGCTGGCGAGCAACTGCATAACGTCCTTGGTCTGGAAAAGCCTGACCCACGCAGTACTTCTCAAATCATTGCTCAGAGGTTGTCAGACATCCAGACTAGAGAAGAAAGAATAGACAAGTTCTTGAAAGACTCCGCAGGAACTTGTCAAGATGAAATAGAACGAATGAGAGAAATCATGGAGAAAAATGGTTCTGAACTGACTCTTGTTGCACCTTCGCAATCCGGAGATACCTCTTCCAATAGCGAAATGACATCCAGCTTCTACAGCATGTACTCGGGTCACAAGGGCAGTTCAGATAAAGATGCATCCGACAGAGATGGTAAAAAGAAACCTACTTTTTTGTTGTGAATGTCAGTGCATTATACCCCACTTTTACTTTTTCTCCAGATGTCCTGGTCGTGAACGTGATGGTCAAAAGCGATCGAGACAATCTCTCCCCAGCGGTTCTTCGTGTCCATGGCGACTATGTCCAGGAGGAATCTCTCGAAGGGGTTCTGCGGCATCAGTGGTACGTACACAGTCTGGAAGTGTGTGAGCTCCTGTCAGACTGCGTTGTGGCTGTGGAATTTGGTCCTGGGAGCGGCTCGAAGAGCAGGGCTAGCCGACTTTATCAGATGAATAGTTCTGAAGACGCAGATGCCTTGCTAGAAGTAGCCAGGCCTGTTCTCGAAGCTCAGGCGAGACATGCCCTAAGACTAGGCGTCCTGCAATGCATCAAGTGCCAGGCACAGTTCAGCAGAGGAGAAAGAGGTTAGTACTATTGAACTGTATGAGCAACTATGCACTTGCCGCACCGTTAGCATTGTTTGCAGCGCACGGAGAGGAACAATATTCTTGCCCAAATTGCAAGAGTTCAATGGTCATCGCTCTGGACTCAACTCCTGTGCCTTCGGAAGAAAAGGACAACAGCAAGGAAGACGACGACGACGGAGTTACTCCAGTCCAAAGTACAACTGGTTCAGTGAATGAAAGGAACTTCCTTCGAAATATAAGGAAGTTTAGCACACCAAGAAAGGAATCTAGCACAGAAATAGGTAGGCTCACTGGTCATTACGACGACAAACTATTTTGCTCACATTTCAATGATGATTTTTATGTGTTCTCAGAAGTGATTACAGCCAAAGCTAAAGACAAACATGTGGAGTACGATCGTTCGAGTAAGCAAGGTAAGAGCATCTACGATTTCGTTTTCTACATACATTACTTCACATTGATAGTGCTTACATTAGCTTCAGTTGTTGTGATTCACCGTACTTATGTATCCTCGTAGGTTCTGCCACTCCGACTGGATCTCAACAGGACACGCCTTTGCCGTGTTCCGAGAGCTCTAGCGATATCTCTGTATTGAGTAACCCAAGCCAAAGCTCTATCGAGGTCCTCACCCAGAAGTTGCATCAGCAGGTCCAAATTGTCAGTAATACAAGTGGAACCACTGTTGAAGATGTTCCACAACACTACGAAAAGCCCGATCTTCACTCGTCTGCTCTGACGCCTGTGAAGAGAATGATGGAGAGCAGTTCGTCGGGTAAGAACTATCCCCATTATAGCTTATTTCTCCTTAAATGCGAGTAATGTTTCTTTACCGCGCATAGGTTCCATGGCTGAAAGCATAATGACCACTCACGAGCTAGAAACGCCCCAGCATGTCAAACATGACCGAGAGGACGACGTCGACGAAGCCTACGAGGTCGCCGAGGACGTTCTTGAGCAACTCAACAGCATGGACGCTAAGAGTGGGGAAGATATCAGTGACAGCGGATACTTCAGCCATCGAAACAACGAATTGGTTGCTCAGCAAAAGCAACAAGTTCAGCAGCGGTCAAACAGCAGCAATGATACCGAAGACGACTCCGCCAGCTTTCGCACATGTCTCTCTGACCTCTCCCTCAACCTCACCGCTGCTAACAGCATCACTCGACTGAACAAGGACGATGAGAGCGAAGAGGATGGCTGTGTCGAAGGCACGCCCAAGGCTAACAAGCAAATGTTGCATTCTCCCCTAGCCTCTGGCGGTCTCAGACAAGTTGCTGGTCCACTCAGCCTCTACAGTGTGTTTAACAGCGGAAACACCAATAAATCCTCTTCTGTCATCGTCGGAGAAAAACTGCCTGACGACGCTTTGGAGTCTCTTGCAATCGCTCCGGGACTCATGTCCTGGGACTATTCGGATTTCACCAGCGCAGATCACAGAGTGAAGCTCTACTGCGACCTGACTCTCTGCGAGGAAGGAGACGAGAGTGTATTGCTGCTTGCCAGGTCTAGAATAGGGATCAAAGTCACTGGCAAAGTTTTCATTGGAGTACTCATCGTCACTAACAAGAAGATCCAAGTCATGCGAATCACCAGAACTGAAACGTACGCGTTGCATTGGAAGAAGGCCCTTTCACCAATACAAGAACTTATCCCGTTCACTTTTCTTACAGGGAGGATCCTAGCGAATGGCTTGTACGCGTAGACGGGTCTGGCCTCCGGGTGAGCCAACTTGTCAACCTGAAGATTCTATTCGGTGGCCAGGGACTGTCCATCGAGACCAAGGACGGCGAGGCAATCCAGGTCCTTCTTGGTGATCGCCAGAGGAGCGAGGGACTGCGGGACCAAATCAACGTCGCTCTTTTGGAGAATGCCCGCTCAGTTTCGGTACCGATTTCGGAGACCTCCACGGACGAATTGAAGGAGCTCGGTACCCAGATGAGACAGTGGCCTAAAGAGGAGGTGATCGCGGGCTTATTCAACGGATACACACCTCCTAGCAGAGGTAGGTGATTAGTTTGCTTACAATTTACGACGACCTCAAGGCCATCTGGTGGTCATTTTGCATCAGCTTCTGAGGCCAAAAGGATCTCAGTGGTCCTTTCGGAGACTACCTGTGCTATCTTTTCGGACGTGTTCAAGTGGATGCTGACGAAAACTGGAGGAAGGACTCCTCTGGCTGTGAAGGTTGTCTTCCAGATCAAAAATGTTCAGTCTCTGGTGAGGACCAACTTTCCCAAATGATCTGTACTGTCTACATCAAATTTGTGCACGTAGGGTGCAGCATTCTTACTACACCACGTTGCTATTTTTCGCTAGGGACTCTACGATGACCATGGTGAAAAACTCAGACTCACGTTAGAAGGGGGTGAAGTCTGGGATTTCTTTCTGGAGACAGAGAATAGCGTTTTCTCGTTTGTCAAGAGTCTGAAAGCTCCGTGGGAAGCTCACCATGGAAAGGATTTCGAGGTGATTACACACTATGAGCGCTATCGTTGAAAAAAGTGTTCATAAGGACCTTTCTTCGAGCTCTGTCTTATGTGCTTTCTTTGTAGGACGTACTGCTCTTCAACTTAACGAAAGATAACCAAGTTCTTCGTTTGCACCATACACAGATGCAAGACTCTTCAGACCCTGCTTTGTCAGAATGGATACAAGTGATAAAGAGAAAACTGTCAGCCTAACCCCAATCCAAAACACAAAAGTGTGACAGGAAAGAGTAGAAGTATACCAAGTATATAAAAATGATGATCATGACACAGGAAATCGATTGTCGAACGTCGAGATACAAAAGCTGTTTTTATACCCGTAGGAGTTGACTATATCTGTCATTGCCAACAGGATGTATTTGAATATAATTCCGACAATTGTGCAGTACTCATTCCATAGATCTCTCAAGAATAGGGCTGCAGCGAACTCTGCACTCGGAGAGCTGCATACTAAAACGAAAGGGCAAGATAGTGGTATTTGGCTGCTATAGACCCAAAAGATCTGTAGTTTCGCTCGGCGACTCGTTTCTCTTACTCTCTCCATTGGATGCCATGGACAATCCGAGGAGATTCTGTATCCCTGGACTTGCAAGGTCACCCTGCTCTTGCTGGGCAGGCGGTTCGGATGCGGAAGACATGTCTAAGCCTAAGAGATCAATGCTGGCCTCGATTTCTTGCACGCCGGGATCGTCTTCAGTTAAGGTCGGCGATGATCGCATGGGCGGTATCTGGAGACATTGGTCATCTTCATCTTCCTCATCGGGCTGGAAAACGTGAATGTAGGACAATAACTTCTTCGTGAAGGATAGCGCCGTTGCGTTGTTACCTGTACTACCGGCATAGTGGACTTGTACTGGAAGGAGTTCCTCGTGAGGTCCACTTCAATCGGGAACAACTTGGCATCCTTCATCAACTCGCAACACTCCATATGGAAGGCGGTGAGTCCGGACATGAGCCTCCTCAGCTGGAACACGATGTCCTGTACGTGCTTGTTGTCCAGCAGTTCCAGCTTCACCAAGACATCGGATCGCAGTTTGGCGAAGCGTTGCCGGGAGTCAGAGCGACATCGGAGGACGAGACTAAGGAGCAGACGCACAGTGGGTCATTCTGCGACACGTTTCAAACATCGATGTGATTTCAGTGAGCGACCACCTTTATAAGAACCTTTTCGCCCTCAATGGGGCATGGGCAATGACAGATCTATAACCGGAACCATATTTCGGGCAGTTTTGTTAGTTGATTCTGCTCAAAGGCACCATATTCTGTTGGAGAATAAGTTTGTCATAAAAAAGAGAGGAGGGAAAAAAGCGCAAACACTGACAACAACTCCTTGTGCTAAGTCCCACCCATTAATCTTTGTCCCTCCTGAGCTCCTACTTCTTTGTCTTTCTCTAGTGGCCCTCAACAATATTTGTTGGGACCACAGTGATTGAGGAGGTTTGTGTGTCTGTCATAAACCCCCTCAACAGCTCAGTCATATGAAAGCTCATGACACTTCCCTATGAATGGTGGCACATGTAAAAGATGTCCTCCCATCATACCCACTCCTGGCCCGTCAGCTGAGGTTAACCAGCTTTTCTGTTTCTATGCTCTCCACGCCATTGGATCATCCTCCTTTTTGCAGACCAGGGCTTACTGATTGCCAAAGCAAGACTCGTTTGAAGTGTTACACGCTGACCTATTCGAGGTGGGCGAAAGCAAATGTTCAGGTACTTTCGGTTGTCCCGCTTTCACCCGCTGTATGTCTTCTGAAAGAGCTCAAAGAGCATGTTTATTAGTGTCTACCGACTTAAACCTGTCGCAAAGCTGCATTTTCAAAAAGTTGAGCGAATTGAAGGCTAAACTAAAGAGAAATTTACGCTCACTCAGAGAATTTGGATTTTTGAAGTGCCATTGCCGTTCGAAGGAACTTCCTCTCAGCTTTTGAGGCCTCATTCAACGAGATGAAAGAGCTCAGACCACGTAATTCCCTTCACGTATGGGATCACTTTGCCAATTGTGTGTGTCAGTGGTAACTGTTAGCTGGAGGTATAAAAATAGAAGGATATTATTATCCGTCGGATGTATATGAATGCCCCTTAAGCTCTTTCAGACCGGGTGTAAAGGAGTGAAAAGGGATAAAGCGAAGTACCTGAAAATGGAGTTGACTTTAGTCCATCTAGAGCGGATCACGCTGCACCAGTTCAAAGGAGTTTTGAAAATGAAAGAAGTCGAGAAAACTCAGAAAAGAAAAAGAAAGTCATAACTTCAACAATAGTAGAGCCATGGTGACCAGTCATTTTCGTAAATGTACTTTTCAAAATTTTAATCGAGCTGTGACGTCCTGTTTTTTTTTAAGACGACAAGAAATGCTGATGTCACACATTCATTGTGATATCATTTGGTTATGCTACAACGACGGCGTGTTAAAACTTAGAAAAGGTGTTTGCAAGGTTTAGTTTTTTCATGAAAGCGCCATCATTTGAGCATGATATGTGTCGATATAGATGTCAATGGGAATAAAAGTCGTGTTTCAGACCAGACACTTTTGAGTCAAAGGACCTATGCTTCTGAGGAGAAGTGAAGAATGAAACAGATCAACAATCAAAAGCCCTCTATTTTAATAAAATGAATGAAGTTGCAAGATGAGACGGTGAATAGTTGCTCTGCACTAGGCTTCTGAACTGATCAACTTACAGGCTCATTTTTCAACTCTCAAATAAAATGCTGTTATCCAAAACTTAACTGTGGCCAATATTGACATTTAAACATCCCTTCAAACCATTACGTTCCAAGAAACTAACTCAAACCAGTTCAGTTTTGCATCGCTACTTCCAACTTAATTTTTCTGCCATCCCTTGAACTGCAAGGCCAAGTTATAAAGAAGCCGGCTCAACACCTCAAAGCGAGCATGAGGCCTCTACTTCCTGCCCATGCTGTTCTTGACGAAGTTGCGCATGTTGTTTTGCTGTCAGCCTCCCTTGAAGGAGTTAGTTCGAAACGGGAGCTAATTCTTGCGCTCCTTGTACATACTTATGCCATGCCTGCGAAGTGGAAGTATGTGTTGTAGTAAGAAAATGATCATTGATTCTGTTCTTGATTTCAGCAATAAGAACTGATTCAACATTTTCCATTTAAGTATACCTTAAATTTTGATCGTCGTGCTGTGGCAACGTGCATGAACACTCCATATTTTTGAATCATTACAGTCAAAGAACATACGTAGCAGCCAAGTCATACAAAAATCACACGTTCCCCTTGCTTCTCTCTACCCAGGACTTTGAGAAGTGCACTTTTTTGTAAGGCCTGGCATAGCTCCACAGATCCATGCATATACCAGGTACAAGCATTTGCAGTTAAGTATAATTTGAAGATTGTGAGTCATGTCTTCCTAGATCACATGCAACCACGGGCAAAAAAATTATTAGAATTTCGCAGCATTTTCCTTTGATCGTTAGGGCGGCACATGACAGAGCTGTACGTACTCTTTAGCTGAGATATCGTTGCTCTGGGCTGCGGTACTTGACGGAGCAACTTTTTCCCTGCAACCTTAAACTCCTTCGCGAGTACGGAAAAGCACGAAAAGACCGTTATTTTACCGGTATTCGTAATTTCCTGTCTCCACCCTGTAGAGCGGTTCTCCCAAGGCAGCGTAGGACGCGTCTTCGTCGTCCATCTCCTTGACTTTCAGACAGTAGGAAAGGTACTCGAACTTGATATCTGCGTACTTCTTGATTGTCAGCTTAGTGTCCGGGATGGCCTTGTGCAGGTACGTTCCCAAGTCGTGCAGAATCTGAGGACCAGCAGAGGTCAGAATTACACGCCATTGGTCTCCAGCAGTGACTGACTTACCGGCTTGGTAGCCTTAAGCATCTTGATGCCGTACTTCTCCATTTGTCTGTGGTACTCGCCAAACATGCAGAAAGCCTCGCTCGCTGTCTTTTGGGGCTCGCGTACGCCAATGGCACAGAATATGTCCCCCATCTCTCTACACACCATGAGCAGGTCGAAATAACCTCTGAGTACCCGCTTCGTGTGCTCCACTAGACCTTTGTACATCATCTCTGTGCGCTCCAGCTCCTCCAACTTCTTGACGAGGGAGTCGTTGCAAAGGATGGCTCTGGACAATCCCAGGGCATCAGCGGTGGAAGAGGACATATTCTCCACCATCTGGTGCTTCAACTTCTTCAAGATGACGTCCAGTGTTTTACCCTGCTTTGGGTCGGCGTGCAGCTTGTTGTATTTGATTGTCACCTCTCCCTGTTGTCATTTAAGCCTCAACTGACTTATAGGTACAAATAAACATGTTAGTTTACCATATATCACCTTGCTACTCTGGATCATCTTCGCCACTTCAACTTTGGATTTGCCTTTGACGCTGATCCCGTTGATGCCCACAATCTCGTCACCCGACTCCAGAGTGCCATCTCTGGCAGTGGCAGTGTTGTCAAATACCTGGCGATCGGCGGAGGGTCATAGGTGAAGGGTCCACATGAAAGCGACTCACTTACTTGGACTACATAAAGGCATGGGCACAGCGGAGCGCCTCCACCGATGCTGATGCCAATCAGATTGGAATCATCCTTCTTTATTTTGACCACCCCTGAAGTCACGGTCATGCCCCTGAAGAGCAAAGCAGACGCTTATATTAGGTGAAGGCCGCAGTTCAGGTCATTCCTGCTTGAATAGCCAAGCTTTTGGCAGCTTCACCTTCTGTCTTCTGGCAGCCAGAATTGGTTCTGGGCCACGCTGTCGCGCAAGTATAAATAATGTGAGTAATCCATTGCCTCGGACGAGTGATTCGCCAGGATGCTCTGCTTATCAGAGAATGCCTTTGCAAAATAACTAACGCCAGCAGATAGATTTTAATGCAGCAGCTTTTACTTGGCAGTCAGAGCAGCTGGAGCACACACAGATGTTTTCGTCTGCCTTCTCGCGCGCCAGGGCGATCTACACGCATGTGTCACTGCGCTATCGCACACTCCCTACTGGTAAAATAACTCCACCCGCACATCCGTTGCATATTACACGCAGTCACCCCAGCCCCCACCCCCTCCCCCGACTACAAGTTGGCCAACGTGCAAAAACTCTTTCTCGTTCACCTCCTGTCTTCGTAGTAGTCAAACGAGTGAGACTCGTCGGCGTCGTCCCAATAGCCTTGGTGGACGTCGATCTGGGGCACGGGAGAGTAAGAATAGTGTTGGTTGGAGCGACTCATGGCAGAAAGGTGGTCGGATAAGAGGAGCGCTGCTGGTTGCTTGGCCCAGGACCAACTACTGATACACTTCTAAAGGATAAGCTGCAAGTTTTTGTCAGATGTGCCCGATCGCGGGCGCGTGAGTGCGCGAGTTCGATCGTTTCTCTCTTTCTAGCTCTCGCAAGCTGCGATTTTAGCGACGAGGCCTTTGGGAACTAGTAGACGCACCTGTCAGGAGTCTGACTCTGCACTCGCTGTTCCGCAAGACTCATTCTGCTCAAGCGACTCGCGCTTCGATGCTTGTGTACGTCTAATGATCATCATAATTACATAAACGGCTAAAAGAGTAGGATCAGACCTTCACCCTGGTGCATGCGCAAAAGTCAGTCCTGCCTGACGAATCCACTGAACACGCACAGGATCGCATAGACCAAGCTGGTCAACGGAACAGTCGAGAAAGTGGCACAGGATGCACTGTTGTCAAATGTATGCTTTGTGTCCCTTCACACATGTTCTTGCAGAGATATATTTTGTGCGAGTCGAGATCTACCAAATGTGATCGTGAAGTCATTTATTGACACTGTATGTGTACAGTTCTAGGACGGGCCTGCACTGTACGTTTATAGGTAGAGCAAGTCCCATTTCTTCCCAAAGGCAGTTTTCAAAGACAAATTGTGTACAGAAGGATAAAAAGTCGTCGGCCTTTGATTGACTATTGTGTCGAAGCATGATTTCTGCCATCTGCTCACGAGCAGCCACACTCCAGTTCGTTACTGCTACTCACAGCTTATCTTCCTCCAAGATGAAATCGTCCTCGTAGGGGATGTCCATGCTTGTTCGGAGCCCGGATTACTTGCACTGTTATCACCACAGATGTAAGACTATCAGGTTTTAGGATTCTTGACAAACTGCATGGGCATGCGAGCAAGCAGACTGTTTTGCATCTCCCACGTACGTAGTGTATCGATTTTTACCGCCTTCGCCGCTCTCGCTCTCCGCCTACGCCTCCGTGTGTGCCTCCTGAAATCTCCAGAGCGCATGCGCAGTGCGCCCGGAGAAAGAAAATCGTCTGCGCGAGTCTCCCTTTCCACTACTCCCTGGCGTTGGCCCTCTCAGTGTGCTTGCCTGCTTTGCCGCCTGACAGCTAATCGAGAGAGATAGTGGGGGAAAAAGAAAGAACTGTTGGTAGGCCTCTTTCTGCTGGCAAGTGGCTGGAGGCAAAAAGGCCTTCTCCTGAAAACATGGCGACTGAGCCTTTTATAGGTCGGTGGAAGGTAAGAAGTTTGTGGCGCTCCAACGCAGTCAGCCTTGTGTGCCTGCACACGAATCGACCACAATCGTTTGCATGTGTCTTGCTTGTGTTATCCATTTCACCATCGTCATCAATACGTACGTACATGTTTACTCCAGATTGTCAAATGTGTCCCGGACTTTTGCGATCCTGGGGTGGATCATGTGGTGCTTCAAGGGTGCGTATAAGCAACTTTGCTGTGCATATGCAAGCTGTATCTGTACAACAGATGCACAGTTTCAGGTACTACGTTGCAGTATAAAAACCTACCATATTTCTGTCAGCAGTCACTTTTTTGCCCAAAATGACTCATGATCGTCACGCTGAGCAAAGCTTTGCTGTTATCCCTTCAGCTGCGAGTTCGAGCTGACTTCCGACGGCGACGTGTTTTGGTACCCCCAGACGACTGCCTCTTTGGATTCCTCACCCCTGTTCCAGTGCACCACGTTCGAGGTTCTCAGGGAGCGAGAGGGTCTCTCCGTTGTCGTCAGCCTCAGGTTCGGTGCATACAAGGGGCAGATCATAGAATTCGACGTGAGTTTTACTCAGACAGACACGCACTCGTGAGCGTGACCTTTTTTCATACATGTTCTTCATACAACGTACTACGTAGGTTGAGGTCAACAATCCCAGACGTGATGCCGGAGTTGCGACGTCGGCCAGTACCGGAGCAGTCAACGCCGCCAGCGCTACAGTCCCCGTAGCCGCAGCCGCCACCATTTCCTCCTCCTCCTCCACTGCCACATCTGCGTCGTCGCCGCCCTCCGATCCCATGATGCTGCTGACCTATTCCGGTTTGATCTGTCTACATTGTCAGCAGATCAGAAAGTCCCCAGATCAGAGATGCGGAGGAGGCAACATCACCAAATCATCATCTTCGCCATTTGATCTCTCGACTGCCCTAGATGAGGCTTTATTTGCAGACTTGGAAATCGTTGGGGCCACTGGCAAAAAGGTAGGCATTCGTGGATGCAGGGTGAGGGTGAGTGGTATCCCGTTCATCTCTGTACAAACTTACAGTTCGAGGTGCACCGGATCATCCTCGAGACGACTCTGCCCTCTCTGGACTGGACGTCTCAGCCACCGCCGTTGTCAGGACTGCCGGACGCGGTGTTGGAGACGCTCCTGCACTTTCTTTATGCCCGCTGTCTGCCTGAGGGCATCACCGTCGAACGGGTCGACCAGTGTCTCAAGGAGCTGGCCGACAGACCAGAGTTCCAAGAGTTTGCCGACCACGCAACAGCCTTCAAGGACAAGTCAGCAATTTGTCAGAGTGAGTATAACTCGAGTACACAGAGCGTTTGAATGAGTCACCTCAGCACGTGTATGAATCTCAAGAAATTACGCCAGACACCTGACACCTTTAGAAATCGATACTTTTCAAAAAAATAGAATTGATGGACATTGTGAACGAGATGCACGGGGCTGCCAACGCCATCATCCTCGAGTTCCGCGGGCGGCCACTTTACTGCTCTACCCATCGCCATCACCAGCAACAACAGCAGCAACTCACCCAAAATCCCTCTCTTTTGAGCAACGCCATTAAGCAAAGTTTACGCCACTTGGCTCTTTGCGGCGTGCGCCTAGCACAACTTTGTCACCTCTTTGCGCGCAAAAGCCCCAGATTGAGCAGAGAAGAACAGCACGAGGTGGTCGCTTATGCCAAACGATGCCTACCCGTGTTTTTAAAGCAGCTGAAGAGGTTGCTGTCGGCCATGAAGCAGAGCTGCAGTCCCATGAGGCTGCACATCAGGCAGGAGCTGGCAGCTCATTTCGTACCAGAGGTGATGGGCAAAAAATGGCGTCAATTGGATCACTGCACTGTATTGGCCTTTGTTTTCTAGTTGGAGGCGTTTTCCGAGGTGTTGAACCAACTTGGTTGCGAGGTCCGAGAGGTCTTGGAGGCCATGCTTCAGGCTGACACGGACAGGCTGAAGCGAGAGAATTTGTCCAGAGACGGGAATGACGAGGACGACGACGACGCTGCTTACGAGGAAGATGGTCCAAAAAGTCCAGAAGGTGCTCACAGAAAAAGGACCGCCCCATCAGCTGATGACAGGGATAACGACGAAGACGACGACGATGAAGATTCGGAGCTACCATTCAGCTTCTACCTCGACCCAAGCATCGGCTTCAGCTACAAAATGGCTCCTGGGCGAAGGTTCACCTCTTTGAAGAACGTAAGTCACGTTTCCACGGCCAGCACAGTCCTCTATGCACATAAGGACGCAATCTCATCGTCTGTTTCTTCATTCGTGCAGTGCATATGTAACATGACAGATTATTTTACACCCCCCTCAGTTCTAAAACAAGTGTCCAATCTCCATGCTCCGAAACAAATGTCCCGTGCCTGTTAACATGAGTCGACGCAAGCAAGATCATACAATGACAATGTTTTATTTAGTAACCTGAAGCTTATTTATGGCAGTCCTCATTGCTTCATCGCTGCCTGCATTTTGCCACTTCTGCTTGTTATTATTGGCTTCTCCAATAATTGTGTCACTCCGCGTCAATGAGACGCAGCGTTGGACTGTTTATTGGCAATTTTGATGCACAAAAAGGCAAAGTGAGGGAGCAGCAGTTAAAATTGTATTTGAAAAAAAATAGGGTTTCAAATTTGAACAATTCAAACTGAAAAAAAAACTGAAGGCACGTGGGAAGTCACTGAAAACTGTAGTCTAATTATCTTATGTGCCTGTCTAGCAGGTAATAATCATATCAAACTTTGTTAAGCAGACATTGCTTTGGGAATGGAAGGAGTATGCGTATATAGGAATAGTTCATACATATGTATCTGCGGCCTGTGTATTACGCAAGCGTCATGTGATGCAGTTCGCACAGAAAAGCGTCAGAGAGTAAGAAGTTCCACCTCTCCTATGATGGCACAAGTCAGTTGCCATTGTCTGGCTGGTCTCTGACCAGCTTGGACACATCTATTGTACTCATGTAAAAAGTGCTCGGTCGTCAGCTGCCAAGAAAGAGGTCAAATCATAATCATAGGTTTTTTGAGACCATCTCTTATTGGGAAATAGAAACCTAACTTTCTCTGGATCACACATTTTCTTCTCTGTGTGGTTGAGAAGACCATGGCTGGAAGAATAGTAATATTTAATATTATAGTGACGAGAATAGTAAAATAGTCATATTTTCCCAGGCATAGTTTCTATTTCCCAATAAGAGATGAACTCAAAAACTGATGTTTTTTATGGCTGTCTGACCTTTATCTTGGCCGTTGACGATGGAGCACTTCTTGCATGAGTACAGTTGATGTGTCCAAGCTGGTCCAAGACAATGGCAACTGACTCGTGGGACCATTGCACTGGCGCATATGATCTTTCTAAAGCATCCTCACCAAAATAATGTGCAAATTTTAAAGGTCTAACCTTTTCTTGTTGTGCTCTGTATATGATTTAGGCTAGTTTGAAAAGGTTCTTTTTGGCAGATGAAATGGGGTCGGTCGGGGCTTTAGACCCTTTGGCCAAAATTTTAGAATTTCACTCAAACAAGCTTTTTTCAGAAAGGCCATATTTACTGTGCGCACTTTTAACTCAAAGTTACATGAGAAACTGCGTTTAGCGTGTTTCATGTGCACTCCTTTTAGGTCATAACTTTTAAGTGGATTGATCTACGAAAGTCGTTCACTCCTTCTTTGGAATGTTAAGGATCTCCTCTGAAACTTAACTTATATGCACTTTTGTCCCTGGACCACTCATCTATTCACAACAGAGTGGAATTTTTTACAGAAAATTCTTCTATTGTAAATAACCTGGCATCGAAAAGGTTAAGAAACGAGTAGTTCTAAGGGAGAAGTGTGCATCAGTTCGGTTTTCAGAGGAGATTCTCAGCATCCGTAGATGAGTTAACCACCCTGTTCTGTAGCTCAATCCAGTCGAAAATTATGGCCAATGAAGAAGTTCGAACTGACTCACCTAATACAATATGTTACAAAACTTGCTCAATAGCGAATGATATATTTCTAGGAAATAACGCTCCTCCCAACTACCACTATGGCTAAGACCAATTTCCCACTCCCATAAAACAAAATCGACCTTCTTCAACTAGCCTAAATTATATATGTATAGTAGGCTAGGTCGAAAAGGGTTTAACTTTGGAAATTCACTGACGGCGTCTGGGGTTTGTTACATGGGCTCAAAAGCTGAAGATGTAGTCAAATACTTTTGAAAAAGAGTTGTGTTTACCTGTGCCCAACTTGATTTGAAATTTATGTAGTAAGCTACTGTAGTAAATTTGCGGTGAAAGTAGATTTCAGCTCTGGTGGCTGCCAGAAGCTGTCAAACTGCATGAAAATCACTGCCCAAAATGCTGACTTGCTCCAGCTTGTTATAAAAATATTTTACAGCAAGTCCTGAAGAAAAAAATTATAACTTATTTTACAGTACTATGCAACTTTAAAAGCATTTGGGCATAGCTAAAACTCCTTTTTTTCATTTTCAATTGACTACAAAGTCTTCAAATGGTAGGTGGTGACAAATTTTGGACACCCATGGGGAATTCCAATTCTCGATCTAGCCTAATATAAAGTACTGGAGGGAGGCCTCCCCATATATGTGGCCTCTTTCTGCAACAACCCTCCCAATCAAGGCTCGTCCTTTCAAACACAGAAATTTTCATTACGGTCTTAGTTAGGGAATGTCGACTCTCTTCTTTTTTTTCAGACTTTAGAAATCAAGGAGGTCTACAAGTTAAAGATGTCTCACAGTCACTTGGTTACGTTACTGTCCTATCTCCTTCAAGAAAAGTACGTTATACGTTATAATAGAACTTATCAATTATGATGAAAAGGAACAGCAATGTTTGCACACGCACTGACTTCCTGCCTTTCTTCGTTATTTGACTTTGCAGGGAAGCATTTGTGAAGCAATGCCCTGCTGTCAAAGTCCGACTAATCGCTTGGCAGTTGGAGCAAACCATAGACGAGATGCCTTTGTTTGTCATGAGGTTGGGGGAGTTTTCCAGCATCCTGGACGAGAAGTTGGACTTCGGCACCTTCAAGTTCTGCTTCGTGGTTGGAGCAACGCTTATCGTAAGTACAGCACAGCAAAGAGACGGGCAGCTAGTGCCAGATGATTCATGAGTTGGCGTCACCAGGACAACCTCCTAATGAAGCTACGGGAGCATCGGTCCTCGCTGGAGCCTCTGCTGGAGCATCTCTGCTCCCTGATCGAAAGCGACGAGCTGAGTGCGGCTCTGGCCGAGATGGACCTGCTGCCGCCGAACAGGAGATCGTCAAATTCTTCGTCGTCCCGGCAGCAACAGCAGCAACAGCAACAACAGCAGCAACTGTACTCCACCGACAACCGGCTGTTCTTCGACCGGCGTCTGTGCCGTCCGCCGCCTGCTCTGGGCAGTCCACTGTCCTATGCCATGGAAGGCCTTTTCTTGCGAAGAGACAACGACCCCAATACCGACATGACCATCGTGGTCAAGGCGTCAGCAGAGGAAGACAACGACGACGACGATGGACGTAACGGTCAAGACGAGGCGCAGGAAGCCAAGGAAGAACTGTTTCCATGCCATAGAGCCATTTTAGCTGCTCGGTGTCCCTACTTCAAGCGTGCCCTCAGATCGGGCATGAAGGAGGCTATTGAGAGGTTAGCTTGAGCAGGGTAGATTGAGCAAGTGCAACTCATAATTTCATTCTGCGACAGGCGGATACTCGTTCAAGATGCATCTCCTTCTGTGTTCCGCTTGTTTCTCTCGTTCTTGTACTGCGGCCGCCTGGACCCGTCTGCTTGCTCCTCCGTGGACACCTTGTCCGAGCTGCTAATGTTGGCTGACAGATACGAGATGGACTCGCTGAAGACGGAATGTGAAAGCGCACTCAAGGCAAACATGGACTCGGACGAGACCGTGGCTGCTCTGCTGCAGGTGGCAGACCACTTCAATGCCGAGAATCTAAAGGTTAGATGTTTGATCGCCCTTTTCTCCAACATACGTAGTTGTAAACACAAGATCACAGCGCAGAGAGGGTGGATCCAAACCCTAGCCAAGCCACATTAGCTCTCTGTTTGACTTTTGACTGGAAGGGCGATCAAGTCGAGCCCAGGGCCAAAGATGGGCTCGGTTTGACACCTGAACTTGCACAAGTTCAACTGGGACCATTTGAAGCCAAGCCCTTGTGAGATGACTTTTTAGCCTCGGAAGTGTCACAAGTTGCAGAGTCCTTCATAAATGTTGCACGTGACTGCTTTGCTCCGAAGTATCTAAGGCTCGTGGAAGGTGATCTGGACAAAGACGCATCACTTCACATTAGTAGAATGTGCGCCCTTGGGGGAAAACAAGCGCATTTGTTCGAGAACTTCATGCACTCGTACGTGTCAGACAAGTTCAAGTACGGAACAAAGACAACTCATCCCAGTTGCTGATGCAGGCGTCCTCGTCGACGCAGTTTCTCTCTACGTGTAAAAGAAGTTCCCAGACGAGGTTGAGCAAATCCGACTAATCGTCTGTGCTGAGTGAGACATCACAGCCCCCAAAAGAGCTATGAGAAGCTTTTGAACGTCTAACGGAGAAAGCCTTTTTTTGTCCGCCAACTTGTCTCAATCCATATATATTTACACTTCTGTGCACTATGGAGAGGGTTTAATGCAGAGAGTGGACTTGCACTGTTAGCATATGAAACTTCCTACGTGTTATGCAGCACATATTGTCTCGTGTAAAAACACACGCTGCAACTGGGATCTTGAGCAAGCCACGATGTGGTCAAATTGCCTCGAAAAACCAATAAAGTAACCGCAAGGCCGAACGGGATGTAACAATTGTGGAAGAGCTGGTTTTATTTTGGCTCAAATCGACATGTTTTCATGTGCTCTTTCTAGACATTTGTAGAAATGGGGTCCTTAAGTCCCCCCTCCCCCTCCCCCCCCCTGTCGTTGGGTGTCCGAGCCTGTTAACATCAAAATGTCGCCCATCTTCTGGCTGTCGAGCGCTTGCAATCCTATCTTCTTTTCCATTCCATGTGCCTTGTGCACTTTTCCACACAAATTGCTTCTCACTGCTCGACATTGTCGAAATTTTTTACGGACTAATCAGCCATGTTGCACTGTGTGAGTGTGTGCAATTTGTGCTAATCTGTAGCATTACGCGCCGTTCTCAACTATTTTTCACTTCGACGCTATAAGCGAAATTTGACGTTTCTTTCTTGCGTCGCATGAGTGCATTTCTTCGTTGTGTCAGTCACAGTGCACACAAAAAAGTTCTTGCTAATATCATATGATGCGTGTAGCTTTGAACAGCGCATCAAGCAGGCTAAATGCCATTGAATTCGCTATAGAGTTTGTCAACACAGATCTTTTCTCCTTCTTTTTGCAGTCCTACTGCGAGGAGTACGTGTTAGACCATCCCTCCGTGCTCAAGAGCGCCGGCTTTTGCGAACTGAGCGCCTCGTTGCAAATGGAGTTGCAGGAGTTGGTCACTTGGGGGCAGAGAGCGGAGGAGAGGTCGATGGGCGCCCCGCCCGCGGCCTTCTCTGACCTGGCGGACATGGCCCTGAACCTCAGGCTTGGATCACAGAGCGTAAGCGGAAATTGTTCGGCGAATGTAATTTTGCAATTACGCGCGCTGTCTCCTCGTGCAAAAAAAACCCTTGCCGTATCCTTATGCAAAGTTCAATTGTCCGTGAGACATAAAAACGCAATTTGGAGGGCGATAACTGTACATTTAACTGATTGCACAAGCCGACCAGGATCTTGCTGCTCTTACTAACTAAGGTGGCGTTCCCCATCCTCTCCCCCCCCCACGCCCCGCAATCGCAAAAGTGGCACATTCTTTTTACTCTTTCTGTCCACGTGAAGAATGCAACATTTTTACTTGCAATGTTTCTTTCTTTTCAGACGGAAGATGACTTGGCAAATATTCCGCTGACTCTGGATTCTGCCCAGCTCGATGCATGCGTGTCTCAGCTGAGAGACGTCCTCGGACCATTGATCCATCAGGACCAGCTGGTGCGCGTGGCTCTGGCTGCGGACTACAACGTCAACAGAGCCCTCAACTTCTTCTTCAACGGAGAGGAGGGAGCCGAAGAGTGAAGCAACCCACTCATTTAGTATTATTACTGATTATTATTATTAATCCAAATTGAGAGCGCGTACGTAAGTACGGTTGTGTTCACTCGGAGCGTGAATTGTAATGTTGTTACGAACGAACCAAAGGTCAAATCGCGGGACATTCACATGTGCAAGGAGAACAGATGGGCAATTATGTAGATACGGGGGCAGAAATACAATCTCTAAGACGTTTCAACAAACTTGCTTGCGCGTACACATTTTGATACAGTGAACTAGTTTTTTTCCTTGGCTGCCTCTGGAGAGTGAATATTGGCATCTTTCTAGAGCCAAAGAGCTTTTAAGTTTCGTACATTATCCGCTCAGATGGTTTTCTTACTCTCCGTCCTTTCTTGGCACAGTCAGAGCAGTGAAAACCTATCCGATTAGCCTATTAGCAACATTGCTCCCCTCCTCCTTCTCCTTCTCCGCCAACGCAGCCTTGGAGCAAAAAAATAATCCCCATTTCTCTTGCTCGGTCTTCGGAAAGGAAACGTCGCGGGATTTTTTCCCACTTTTTTTTCTGCGCAGTCCTGGACTCTCCCTCCGACCCGGGCTGCGGCTCCCGCACACCTGATGTGAGCCTGTCCCACATTGCGGAGACCCGCGAGCACCGGACTGACACGTGGCGCTCCTGTTCCTGCCTGGTCGTCGTCACAGTGCCGTCCACCTGTGGTGGGGCATGGTGGTGGCCGCGGCCAAGATGGTCACCTATCCATAGCTGTCCATTTGGTGGAGCTTGGACACCGTTGGCAGAAGTAGCATTTGTACACAGTCCTGGCACACAAGTACTTTCCTCCACTCTCGTCTTCGCCCTCTCTGAAGAAGGAAGGAGGATCGCTTGCTCGCCTCCTGCCCGTTGGCCACCCGGTGATAATCTCTCTTCCTCTCTCTTTCTTTCTCACGCACGCGTGCGCGTACAACGCACACACACACACACACACACACACACACACTCTTTCTGTTTAGCCTAACTCTCTTTCCTGGGTGCCCCCAAGGACCCCCCTCCTTTGCTCTTCTGCCGCCGCCGTCGCCGCCGCCGCCATCGCCGCGGGCGCCGCCGAGATCTGTCAAATCAGTGTGAGAGCGGCCGCGTGTGAGAGCACACGTGTGCGCGTGTTGTGTACATCGTACTGACGGGACACATCCTGGAAGAGGGAGAGAGAGAGAGAAAAAAAGGACGACTTGACAAATCCTCTTGGCTTTTCCTCACTCCCCGAGGTGCAACTTTGGAGTCTTCTCCGCCACTAGCATCAGGTGGGGGGAAGAAACAGAGCAGACGAGGAGGTCGAGAGAAAAATATGGCCATATAGGAAGTGTCGGAGGGATAAGGAGCGGATAAGGAAAGAATTGGCAATGGTCCTGGAGGAGGAAAAAATCGGTGCTCCATTGGCTGCCAAGAGAGATGGTGTGAAAAGAGGTGGCATCGTCTGTAAAGCCCATTTTTTCCTTGCGCTGCCTCTTCTCCAAATGGTGCGGATAGCCGTAAACCACCCTCATCAGCATACATAGCCTTCATCCGTTATTGCGCTCTCCCTCCACAAATTCGTCGCATCCTGGCGCGCATGCCTGGCATCGAAATGTAAGAGGATGAGGAGAGGAACGAGGAAATAAAACAAAAACTTGAGTGGAGATGCTTGTTTTTCTTCACCTCGGGTATAAAAAAGTGATGTCTACGCAAGCAATTTAGGCCCCCGTCTCTTTCGGGGAGGAAGGAGGTGGGGAGAGAGGACGGAGTCGGCATAGAGAATAAGGGGGAGGCTGAGCTGGCCTGGACGAGGAAGAAGAACAAGACGGACCGGATGCGCGGCCGAAAGCCGATGATAATGCAAATCCTGATCGACCAGAGAAGAAGCCACTACTACTATGGGTTGTAGCGCTTGGTTGAGCGCGTGCGCGCTGCTGTTGCTCCTCTTCGCTCAGGGCGGCGTGCGCTGCGGCAACCCGGACGCCAAGCGGTTGTACGACGACCTCCTCTCCAACTACAACAAGCTGGTGCGACCCGTCGTCAACGTGTCGGAGGCCGTCACGGTCAGGCTCAAGCTCAAGCTGTCGCAGCTCATTGACGTGGTAAGATGAATGCACCTTTTCTGCCATATATATGACGTGTTGGCTGCCAGCCCTTCTCGGGGAGGTATTCTCAACGAAATGATAAAGGGGTGGCAATATGACACTTTATCTCCTCCATATGCATGGGAAGGGGGGGGAGAGAAAAATGCCATGTTGCCCAAAGGGGCAGTCTAGCCTGCATAGTCATATTTCGCTTTCAATGATGCATAACCGTGCAGGAGGAAGGATTCTTCCTTACTTCATTCAACGCCCATCTTTGGCTCCTGGAGCTATTACTAGGACGTTCCGTACGGATGTCGCACCAGGCTCCAATTCAGTGCAGTGGAGAGCAGCAGTGGTGAATGACTCAAATTTCGCAACCGGTTGCATTTTCGTCCTCTTCAGTCCAGAGAAAGGTCTTGCTGACATCTCTAAATGAGTGGCACGCGTAGATAAGGAGTTGTCTTCCTCCTACACACTTTCTTACTGGTGGCTTCTCTCACGGAGCTGTGCTTTCACCTCGCAAGGGTTGTGATGCTGGGTCCAGCCCAGCTGAACAGAGCAGCGACGGTGTTCGTTCCACGCAAATCTTGCCGGATGTTGCCATAGCGACTCCAGTGCAGAAATGCAACGGAATCCACACTCGTCATGACACGCCTGGACGGGTTGCCCCCCATGCCCTGCGAGTAGCACACGCAGTGCGCGCTCCACTGCCACGCCACGGTCGGCTTACCAACGTCCTCGACGGCTCAGATGCCATGAAAAGTATGGAGGGGGAAGGAAAACTGCTGCGTCTGCGACCATAAGATCGAGGAGCGAAGAAGGCGAAAGACGTCTCTTCCAACGCTTCTTCCCCTTGAATAATACGTATGTGCACGCTGGGATAAAAAAAATCCATGGGAAAGCCGAGGTCTGGTGGAAACATTGGTATTTTCTCTCTCCCTCCTCACCCCACACGCTCGGTTTCATCGCTAGTGGGCAATATGTGTGCCTATCGAATTATCGAGATTTATGCAGGTTACACGATTGTAAGTAAGGCTGAAGGAGCTGAAAAAGATGTATCTTTCGCCGTGACGAGAAGTAACATTATAGTACTCGTTATGGATGCTGCCCGCACTTGGCTGGAGATGGACGAACGCCATCAGTGGCGGCCTGCTGATGCTTGCACATTATCTCGAGCGAATAAGTAAGAACAACCGAGATCCAATGCACCATATGCTGGCATGGCTCCCGTCATTGTTCGGCACGAAGGAACAGATGAGCTGGTCACTGGAGAAAAGGAACAAACGTGCAGCGCCCTAAAGTGAGAGCCAGAAAGTCATGTGACTCCTTCAGTGCATGTGATGTACGTACGTACAGTGTGCATCAAAAAAAGGGGGGGAGGGGACGACGGCCAAGGAGATGGACTCGGGCACCGAAGGGGGGAGGGCGCAGAAGAGGTGTCGGAAGGAAACTCCAGGGGGGGTGGGGAGGTCGTCCAGACCCTTTTTTGACCCCGCACAGTATGAGAATGATGGTTCACGTTTGGGTGCTCATTGTATGACTTGGGGGTCCATTTCCTGGTGCTGCTGCGATCATTCTTGGCCAAGACAACAGTCTACACGACAGGCAGAAGGCATCACATTTTCACGCCACGCTGCCCCCTTCGTCGCTCCCTCTATCTAAAGATTTTTATGGTCGATGGCAATTTTTTTTCATGGGCGAAAAGCCACTTACAGAGCTGTAGTTCTAGCCGAGAAAGAGAGAGGGGGAAGTGAAATGCCTGCTTTTGGGGGTCTTCTTGTCGAAGAAGTGCTTTCTTTCTCTCACTTCCTCTTCCCCCCCCCTCCTAATGTCGTCCCGCGGTCAAATCGATGGGCGAAGAGCTTTACGGCAAATCTCCTCAGATTGCTCTCTTCACATTTATATGGACTACACACACACGCACAGGGACGCATGCACGTACGCGTGCTTCGCCACGAAGTCCGCGAAGGAGCGGAAGTCCCCGAAAGAAAGAAGTTGGGGACCATTTCCTTCCCTCTCCCCTGTCATTTGGCTTTGGGACAGTGCGCAGTCCTATTGAAAATGCTCCACATACCGGGCGTACACGCACTTATGTACAACAACCTGACGCAGTGTACTGAAGAGCAACGTAGGTGGAAGTGCGTTAGTAGGAGTGGCGTGTAAGTGGGTAAGTACGCGATTTCACTGCGAGCCAGAGCTCCAGTTTTGCCAGCACACCCGCGCACGCTCACACCCATACACGTAAACACACGGAGAAACCTCTTCTCGTGTACGAATGAACGTGTGTCCTCCAGACTTGCCGAGATTACGTGAATCTGGTTGACGGTGTATATGCACCCACCTGTTTCATAAGCCCTGAGCACCCTCAATCTACAGCGCACACTCAGATACCGTAAATTATATTACCCGAGCACGAGTAGCTAGATGTGTGCGAGAGTCCTTTGCATACGTACTTAGGTAACAAGGTGTGTGTGCTGCGTGCACCTCGTCGTTGTCTGCGGTGCCGCAGGCGGCATCGGAGAAAACAGCACTGGGAAATACAATCGAATGACGAGCGAGCGAGCGGAAGGACGCTTCTCCGGAGTTTCGGCTCTCTATCTACCGACAATCTCCTGCCGCCAGAGATGGTGCGGAGGGTCTCGTCCTCCATGAACGTGCTCGCCTCAGCAATAAGAACAGCGGGGAGAAAATGACTTCAGCTCTGCCAATATTCAGAGAACCTTGGAAAACGGAGACGATACAGAAACGACAAATTTCCGGCACATTGGCAGAACAAGGGGCGACTCAGGAGAGGAAAAAAAACGAGTACCGATGTAGTCTGACTCCAGCCTGGCACCAGATTGGCAGTGTGCATTGATTGAAAGATCAGCCACAGTGAGCGTAACTGAGTCGGCCTGTAAAGTTGTGGCCTGCATCAATTCCATCCACATTGATTCCAACCTCATGTAGTAACTGTCAATTTTACTGAATGCAGCGTAATTTTCAGCCCAATCAGCTTGCGTCGTGACAAACATGTGACGAACTTTGGCCAAGCTTTGAGGACCTCGACAGACACGTCCTTTCTGTTAGATGCACCCCTTCCGTCAACTTCGTCTACAGCTGTGCTAAGTTAGTTTTGTAGAGTAGGTACTAGCAGGCAGAACAGAGACGAATTGAATCTTCTTCCTCAAGCACAGACATCCTGTTGTCAGGGTGTTTGTTTGTGCGTGTACATGGAGGCATCCACCCTGACTTCACCTTCTTGTGTCCAGTCTTTGGGTGCATCTGCCTTGTGTGTGTGTGTGTGTGTCAGCATACGCACGTACGTGTGCAGAAGAGTGACGAGTCCGTACTTACGTACACGAACATGCAGAGATGTTTACACTACGTGACACAGCAAAAAATTACGCAACAAAGTTTTCTCCTGATCGCAGTACGTAGTGCACCCGTACGGTATCGTAATTTGCCGTGCACACAGTGCATACACCAGGAGCAGTGAGTAAGCCAATGTATTTTGATCCCCATGACGTACGCACACACCTGACGTTATTGCTAACGTAGCACCGGTAGCGTGGAGGAAGAAAAGGCAACGTTTTGAACAGTTTATCCTCTCCACAGACGGAGGTCCAAAAGTCTCCGTGTGCAGCTTTGATAGATGTCCTTTTTTTCCTCTATGCAAACTTTGCACAGAGAAACCAGAGCAGCCTCATTTTGCCAACGTAATTTTGCTCTCTCTTCCTTCTCCCTCTGCTTACACCCACTCATTGAAGCCTCGGTTCCCCCCCCTCCTTCCACCTCGTGTAGATTTACAGCGCATACACATAAGATATGTGCGAGGTGTCGATGTACACCATCATAGAGCCAAGGACAAATATTTTCTAACACTTTCCATCAAGCTTCCTCCTCTGAGGCGAACTGCTGCTCCTCCTCCACCGTCTTGGGGGAGGAGGAGGGGGAAAAAGCAGTGCCTAATAGAAGGACTCAAAAGTTGTTGGTGTTATATCGCGCACTGTCGACGCGGGTGCACTGCTCACCTCCCACCCGCACCAGCAGGAGCTCCCAGCCAGGGAAAAAGTGATGTTTTTGTTCCCGTCACCTCTCCCTTCCCATTTACACTTCCTTCCTTTTCCCCCAGGAAAAGTGCGTGGACAAGAGAGAAAAGGGTCGAAGTTTTAGCTGAGAAAGAAGAAGTAGAAGCCTCATCAGCAACTTACCTGGGGCCCCGCATGTGGCTTCCCGGGAAGAAGTTGGTCCTGCAGCTGCCCTTTCTTCTCTGGCCTTGGCTCGTCACCCCAATCTAAGGAGAGCAGTCCTTGTCTTCGTCTCAGCCATGACTATCCTCATACCTAATAGACTCGAGCCAACTTTCCAACTTTTTTGCATGAGGCAATCGCGTGCGGAGGACGAAACCGCTACGGCTCAGGGGGAAAACTGTTGCGTCGTCCTCGCCACAGCGAAATCGTTATGGGCGATCTTTTTATCTTAACGCGACCCCTCTTTATCCTCATTTCTTCTATTACGAAGGAAACGATTAGTGTGTCAGTCGGACGGGCAATAAATTAGCGTGACAAATTGTGGGCTGGCAGCGATTAAATTCCCCCCTTCCTGGTCTTGAGGATTTCCTTGATAGCAGGGGCGTTCGGGCCATAAACTCTCGTTTAGCTTTCATTCCGGACCCTCGAGGCTGCGTCTTGTGTGCCAATTGGACGGCGAGGACGGCCTCGCTGCTGCACAACGCGATGTCACCGAGGCCTTTATGCACTAATCGTGCGTCATCAAGCCGAGACCGCACATTTCGCATGTAGCCAAACAAAAAGGTGAATTCGCGCCACTGCAGAAGCACCCGTGGCCTTGGCTCATTCCAGACTGGCTCGATGCACCCGACCTAGGGGAGAGGGAAATCTGCCAGTGCTGCATGAGGCAAGAGTGTTGTTGTGTCTGGGTAGTTGAGACTTTCAGCCAAAAAAAACCCCGCTGTCTGCGGAGACAGAGCAAGAAGAGACCGAGGACAGAGGACAAAAAAAAGGCTAGAAAATCCACACTTACGTTATCTTCCTTGTTTTCTATTCCGACCAGGCACTTTCTGCTTCCAGTGCTGTCAAGTCTGGGGCACTGATAAGCAAACTTTAGTTGGCTGCAGTTGTAACTTAAACAATTAAAATGCGCTTCAATCTCAATCGGGAAAAAAATGACTTAGAGTTTTTGGCAAGAAAAGAGAAAAAAGCAAAAGAAGAGACAAAGACTGAGGGAGAGAGTAAAAGGAAATCTCATGCTGCTTCTTAAGCCCACCCTTTCTTGTGACGGCAAAAAACGAGCTTTTTCCTTGCCAGCTGTGACAGAATTAGGCTCCTCTTATTCTCTTCCTTGAAGCTGCTGAATGAAGTCACCGCCACCATCACCGCCGTCGTCGTCGTCGCCGCCGCCACCGCCTGGACCACCGCCACCAGCAGCAGTAGCGGAGGCGGCGGCCTGCAGAGAAAGGGACGACGAAAGTTGGAGACCGAAAACTTTGGTCGAGACGATTGCAGCTACTACAGCCTAACTATCCTGACTTCCCTTCAAACGAACGGATAAGGAAAGCAATGTTGGAATCTGGCGTTCAACTGTTGCTTTTTCAGCAATGGATTCTTGCTATGGGTGAAACGAGACAGTCCGGTGGGGCACGATGCTCATCGGGGTGTCGTCGGAGACCATCGGGAGGTCCCCACGCGAGGGCACGTCCGTCCGTCCACCTGCCCGCCCGCCCCACGTGCGTACGTGCCGTGCTTGTTCTGTGCGAACACCGCGATGATCCTTGATCCGGTCCAGCACGCACCTACTTACGCACAGGGGGGGAGAGGGGAGGGGACGCGTATCATGGCGACGGCCAAGAGTCAACCACGTACGCACGTACATACGTACGTACCCCGAGTACTTGGAGTTCTTTAAAGTCCGAAGGACCCTTGATGGATAAGGGGGAAGTGGCGTAGGGGAGGGGATAAGAGGGAAGTTTTTCAATGAGGGTTAATTGAAGCACGGATATGAGACGACGAGAGCTCGCTTTAGATGGAGAAACTTTGCTTGAACTGAAAGGATCATAACTCATCACTCAGTCAAAGAAAGAGTCGCTCAATTTTTAAGTTTTTTATTCTCTCTTTAGAAAATTTCTGTTGGGTATTGCTGAACACGGTGGGGAAGGAGCATTCGTGGGCTGCCTGACATAAAGAGCAACATGTATTATTTGTACGGCGCGTAGTAATTCAGTGTCATTCCCCAGATCCCTTCATACAATTTGTCATCTCCGTAAAGCCACAGGAAGACAGCGGGAAGCATTTTTAGCCCTGACGTTCATGACTCGATGAGCCTAATGTATTTTCGTGTTCCCTTTCAAGTTGCAAAGCACCAGAATTTGCATTCTGGATGGCGTCCTCCAAACTGTGAGGTTGATACACTTTACAGTTCTTTAAGGAGTTCATGTCAACAGTGAGGTTACCTCCGGCTGGAGAGTGGCAACAGTAAGAAACACACTCTTGTCTGATGGAGCTGAAGAAGTTCTATGCCACGAAGGCAAGACGAAAAAACCTCCTTCTTTCTACGCACGACGACGATGTTGCTTTTGAAAGACCTGAGTCAACTCTATTATTCTAAGCAGAGTTATGCATGCCGCACACATGGCGAAAGTCGCCTAAAGTTGCCAGCCAGTCTTTTCTTGTGAGTTCCTTGGTTCGCCGTCAGTAGTCACCAAGCCGCGAGCATCGCACGATAAAACGTGAGTTATTGCCCCGCGAGACGTGCCATTGGAGCATAATGGAAAACTTGTATGTGTCGACGTGCGGCCGTTGGCACCATGCGTGGTGGCGACTCTATGCTGTGCAAAACGCACAGCCCAGCTTACATCTTCAACAAGAGACATCCCTGGGGATGCAGAGTGACGGTGCAGCGCAGTGCACTGCATACGCGGGACGTCTTGCGACAAGACGAGGTTCCTGGCGTGTGCTTCATGGGCTCTCTGACCAGGCAAGTGAGGCCAACTTATCGGCGACCTCATGCTCCCCTTTTATCAGCATTGAGGTTTCTTCTCCACATGTACGCCATTATCTACCTAGATTGACAATGGGGAGCAGTTGCTCTCAGCAACCTCCTCCTCCTCTCTCTCTCTGCTGACGACCACATCACATGACTCTGTCCTATGTAATACTGACTACACTGAGTAAAAACACAAAATTTATGGGCTGGGGATGTTACCACCACTGCCAGATTTGTTAAGTACCATTGCAGTGGCCGCACAAATGGCTGAAAGAGACACTTTACGTTGTCAGCTAATAAGTCACAAAAATAAAGTTACAAGTCAGCTACATAGAGAAAGCGCTGGTGGCCCCATAGCCTCAGTATTGCGATTCTGTCGAAACAAGGGTCGCTCAATCCAGTCGAAGAAAGCGCGCGACAAAAGTAATAAGTAAGAAGCGCTCTGGACATCTGGCGAGCAATAATGACTGTGCTGCATGATGTAAGAGTATTAAAGGGATGCGTATTTTGTAGTACAGAATGGTAACGTGGTGCATTGTACACCTGGAGCAAGTGAAAGAATGAGTTAGCGGCAGCCGCCCAAACAATGGGCTTCGAGACTGTTGCCCAAGCTCACAAAGAACTTGGGGGATAAATCAGTACTGACAAGACTAGGAACACGTAGACGTCTCTCTGTATCTCTCTCCCTGCATCTAGTGCAATAAGTACACGTGTGCATTGTGGATAAGGGACTGCCAAATCCTAGGAGTCTTCTCCACGATCAGCTCAGATGTCAAATCTCCACATGTCAGGATTGTGGCGTGTGCGCCCTCAAGCTTTCGTGATGTCCTATGAGGGTGCGCACGTGTGTTCACATTACTCATCTGCACACGCCTGTCGTTACCCTGAACACGAGCACGCTGATCTTGGAGTTTTGCAGCCAATCATTTCGCACAGCTTCGAGTGAGGAATCCAGATTCCCCTGCTTGTGCTGTGCGTCGTGACTGACTGCGAGAGCGCCAAGTATAGGTCATTGGAACCCTCTGTGTCTATGACTGCTGCGCACCTCGGAGGTGGACGATCAGCAGACCCAACTCTCGTGTTTACTCTTAAAGAGACCAGAGACAGTAAAAAGGCACATCATTATTTAGTGGTAAAGGTGAGGAAACAGATTCTACAAACGGTCTGGTCTCTTTAACGACTAATCTAAACGAATTTGTCTTAACGCTTGCCGCTCGCACTCGTCGGGTGGGGTGTGCAGCAACGCCTGACAAAAAAAGTCCGGAGAATGGTATTCATTGTAACTGTCCTCGTTCTCCAGCTTGCCAGCAAGAAAGGTTGCTATTGAGTATCTGCACGCAGAATCCACGAGAGTGAGTGTGACAAGGAGAGGATCAGGGAAAGAGATGCCCCAAGAACTTAAGTCCTAGTACACGTAGAGACTGAATGTCGGCGTGGTCCTTTCCTTAAGCGATAAGAAGTTAACAGAAATCTTTCCTAGATTTGTGGATTCCAGTGAGGAGCAACGTTATCTGAATTAATACCAGGACCATCTTTCTAATTAAGAAAATGTCTCCCTGGCGGTTTAGAGAAGGCTTCTGGATGATGTGTGTCTTAATGTGGAAGCTTCACACATTTGCGCTTGTAAAGTAGCTGTCCAACCTTGTCCTATGTCTCAACACTCTGTCTGTCCGTCCGTCTGTCTGCCTGCCTCTGAAAAAGCAGTTGTGTCGAGACAGCTAGGTAGCAAGAGATTAAGGAATTATCTTCTTGAGAGTTCTCAGCATTGAAAGGTTGTGATTAAGGTCTTTGAAGTGTTTCGACTTAGTCAAGGATTATCAATGAGCACGACAAAGATTGCCTTAATGCACAGCGTTCGGCACATAGATTGAAGCAAACTTCAACTTCTACCGGTCGTTGCCCTTCATCCCGTGCAAGAAGTGGCCAGTGCGTTTCCTTCCTAGTCAGGAGATTGGCCCAACATTGTTGTTCACTTGCTGTGCCTGCCCTCAAAGGCGATGGTGACGCAAACCCTACTCCTAAAGGCGTTGCAGGCATCAGCCAACTTTCGCTAGATGAAGTAGTCCAGAATGTCGAGGATGGGGCTGTTTGAGAGCTAGGTTTCCATGTCCCGAAACTTGGTGTTACTGGTGATGAAGAAGTTAAGATTTTTTTCGCTTGGTGGGAAGGCGCGGTGTCCTGATGGAAGACAAACTCATGGCTGGCTGCCTGGCAATCAGGAGGACCTACATTCTCGTCAGATCAAGCTAAAGAGAAACGGGCCAGAAATCGCCAGGATCCAGGTCAAGGAGGCGGGCGCAGTCAGGGATCATGCAGGAAGTGGTCGCATGAGGCTGTCCAAAGTTGTTGAGGACAGATGCCTAGCTTGTGTGAGCATCAAGGACCGCAGGACCAACACTGTGCAGCTCAGGCGAGACTGCGAGGACCGCCACCGGGTGATGTCGTCTGTGCGGACAGGCCAGACTCAACTGAATCAGTTTGGTCCTAAAGATTGTCGACCTTTGGGGAAGGCCCACGTGACCCCAAGAATAAGGAGGCCGCGTGTCTCTTTCTAGCGAGACAGCACTACCGGAGGGGGCTATGAAAGAGTGGGAGCCACTCATCTTTTCGGACGAGTCAAAATTTAGTTCGTAGAGTTCAGACGGCAAGAAGTCCCATGCGGAGGAGACGGGACGAGGTCGTGCACCCCGACTGTTCAGGCTCTGTTGAGACACACTCACCGTACATAACGTACAGGAGATGCTTCCGTGACAAAAGCCTTGGTCTTGTGATGGCATGCGTAGGCAACGAAAACCCTTCCAACTAAATTGACATCCTCCAGAGGGGCCTTGTTCCCTTCATCCAGGATCAGTGCGATGACGTCAACAGCTGCATCTTTCAAGGAGACTTTGTACTAGGCCACACAGCTGTCAAAATCAGTAACTATTGGTGGTTACTGCATCTGCAGAGAATCTGCTTGACCCACGTGCAACCACAATGCCCCATTTCGCTCAAGCAGACAAAGACATTTCCGCGACCATAGCTCATTGGGCCTCCTACGGGGCCGGAAAGCAGGCGCTATTAAAGCCAAATAGAACACCTCTGAGCCCAGATTGGGACTAAACTGACATCTAAGAAGCCAAGGAGAACAAAGGATGAACTTTTGCGCAAAAGTTATGAGAATCTTGAACATTGAGATCACCTCTCAGAACATAACAGCCTTGATCTCATCAGGGCCAAGACGCTTCCATGGCTGTCATCAAGGTCAGAAGTGACTTCATGAAGTGGTGACGCCAAGTCTTCCAGAACGTCTGAGTAAATTCATGTGTCAAACTGGAGTCTGACGTAATTGACATTTTTAATGTGTCTTAAAAATTTTCCCTTTGCGGTTCGACTCTGGAAGTACGACCATTTCTTCTCAGTGTGACACATTTGGGCTGTTTGCGTAAACCCCTAGTACATCCTTTTTTATTAAATCCTCTTTTGGAAATAACTTACCCTTCAGCAGTTACAAGCAAATCATAACGTTTGAGAGAGGTGGTGCAATTATTTTTCCGCTCGCTGTATGTGAGTATCTGCGCAGCCCGTGTGGCCGAGGAAGATCATCGCTAATGCGCCTCCATTACCCTTAATGTCGCTCGGTAAAAAAGCTCAATGGGGCGCCTTTCTTCTGGGTAGATAAGACGATCGCCTTGCCGCCCGCCATCTATCCCTTAAATCACAGAGAACTGTGCTGAGATAGTCATTTTGCGTGGGCACCAGAGGAGGGGGGAGAGAGCCCATTTAATGGGGCAAACTGGCTCAGGTTTTTACCCACACTGAGCAAAGTTTCAGCGAAATATATAGCCCTCGGTGGGACTCGGCCAGAGAAACTACTGTTACCCATGGGGGGGGGGGGGGGGGGGGGGGTTTTGGGTAATTCACGGCCGAAAGAGGAAACAACCACCCATTTAAATTTTGATTGTTGTTTAGTTGGGG
>JAAUXU010094692.1_pt1 | contig 41504 bp, 55 predicted proteins | sample 7278151 | NCBI WGS metagenome assembly JAAUXU01 (sample SAMN14350113, study PRJNA611818) | marine sediment metagenome | isolation source: surface marine sediment (1.8m) | place: French Polynesia: Moorea | collected 2018-08
AGAACTCGGAGGTGTCTGAACTGGAATGATTGAGAAAAGGTGTAAAAGGGTTGAGCATCAGTTTTGTCTCTTCAATTAAGTCCAACTTGTTCTGTGTCAGTGGGAGGAAGTGCTTTAGCCAAGAGTGAATCCTCCAGCTCAGGAATTCCACCAGCATTTCAAATTTGGACATTTCTTTTGCTTAGTACAAGAACAGTACAAAGGTTCTGTAGTTCATACCTATATCCTCCCGTGATCCAGTAACGGCCATCACTGAGTTTTGCTGCTGTGGAAGCTGCCCTTGGACGTCTCAAAATGTCTCGCAGGTCAATCCACTCATCTCCTGTGTACTTCCAGCATCCCCGGAGCTCAGTGATATAGTCTATCCCCCCATAGCAGAGGACTGATTTGTCAACACTATCCCAAATTGCAAAAGGCGCTAATTTGCCAGTAGGCATTTCAGGAACTTCCTTGCAACTTCTATTCAGATGAGATCCTTCTGAAGAAGGAAGGTTGATAATGTCAGCATCAGGCAGAATATCAATCGGTTTGGAATCACCGCAGATGAAAAGTACGGTGGCGCCTGCAAGTAGGGTAGATTGAGTAAGTTTCAGACACTTTCCTTCCACTGGATCATGTACAGGGTGGCCTAGAAAGTCCTTCTGGATTTGGGGCTTCCTATCTGTATATATAAGAAAGGACAGCCCTGTACATGTAAGTGTCTGTCCGCGGCTGGTTTCTGCCATCTCTCGCGGCTGATGGGCCCTTTCGCGGCAGCTCGCGGCGGATTTTGCGTCATTTTTATATATTGTGGATGGCGCATGGCAGACAGACGGACAGACAGGCGGACGGACGGACGGACAGATAGATACACGGACGGACGGATGGACGGACAGGCGTAAGCAGTAGTAACTCATAAATAGAATTACAGGATCAGGGGAGAGTCCAGAGCGAATGCAAATACACCATTGGAGCCCTGTAATGTCATACCGGAGGTTTCCTCCTGAACGCACTGATCATTTCCATATGTGCAGGTGGGACAATCGGAGATGAACTGTTTGTCCTTGGTGAGGAGACAAGACTGATGCTCACTGTCAAAAGTAAACCATTTGCAGGCCCGATGAGCCTTGCACGTCCTTGCACATTTCTCAACGTCAGTGGCAGCACCCACATATATGACTATTCCATGCACACTAGTAATGACAATGGACTTTAAGCACCTACTGCAACATCCCATTTAAAAGCTCTTGCCTGGCATTAGCAACAAAGCACTCATCATTAGAGGAGGTGGTACCCGAGATGCAACTGGGACACTCAGACGTCCCAACGTCCAACCAGTCACTGAAGCACAAGCAATACTGCAACAGAGACATTTTGTTAGAAGACTTCTCCTTCTAGAAGTGATCAACCTCACTCACAGAATTTTCTGGGTTGTACGTGAAGTAGCTGCTGTCTTTCACCCTCGCGCAGTATTCCTGACATTGCAGCCACCCCTGTGGTGTGGAGGTTAGATCAAGATACAGTGATCTCACACAGGTGCCTTGAACTGGGAGTTGCAGAGGATCATCCTGCCCCAAAACGCTGCTAAGCATTTGGGATTCCAGGACGACAAAGAACAGCAACTGGATTGATGATCTCATGTTGACCACTCCACTGTCAGCTGAAAGGCCAGGAGGGCACAAATACTATTCCTGTTGCTTCATGTTGTTTTGCAGAGGTGCGGTGCAAATAGTTAGCTTGAGTTGAATACAAGTGATTCCACTTCTGGTCTGGCAATCTCAGTGCAAACTCACTGAAGTAGCCATGTTTGCACTGCATCCTCAATGCATTTTTGTCTAATGTACTTCAAATGGAACGTTCGGTTTTGCACGGCCAAACTACTGGTTAGATCTGGACCAAATTTTTCATACTTACGTTCAACACGAACTTGGGTAGGAGAGCAGCAAATCGAGGGAGTTCGGAGCGTTGGCCTGAGACGAGACGTGAACAAAGAAGGAGAAGGCGCGGTTAACTGAGATCTATTTTAGGGACGACGCTTTCTTGGCCTCTTCACTTGACGCTACCAAGTTTAGACTTTATTTGCAGCTGCGCGTCTTTATTGCAAAAATGAGTTGCAGCGTGAAATTCGCTCGCTTTTTCACTCTGGCCAGCGAGAGAAGAAGGCCTTTTTAAGAATATATTTGCAATTGTATTTGCAACCTATGTTGCTACGCAAGTTCAGGTTCAACACCCTCCTCAACACGCAAACAGATCCACGCGTCCTTGGACGTGTAGTCGACTCAAAGACGTCGGGTCAAAAGCAAACTTTGGACTGAGTTGATGACGCTTTACCCATTCCAAGAAACTTCCTCGTCTCCACGCACTACGAGCATGGTCGCCTTGTCCTGTGTTGACCTTGGTGACGAAGAGCCCGGCCAAGGAGAAGATGCTCTCGCTCTCCACAGGGCTGGACGTGCCATTGAGAGAAGAGCCTTGAGCAGAGGCTCCATTGTTACTGTCTCCTTTCCTCGTGCAGGTAGATTTCCTTGAGCAAAGCACTGACATTTGTCATCTTAGGTCTAGATGCGACGTCCTCGAGAATAAAGGTCCGGCCGGAGAATTTCTCCCAGAAATCATCCTGAGGCTTCTTGAGACACATGGACATCTGCATATTCACAATGCTGCACCAAAGTCGTATGATGCGGCTTAATGACTGCTGCAGGAGAGGCGTTCCCCTGTCCCGACAATGTCCGACCAGGCCCAACCTCGACAGGGCTGTCCTGGACCCGACGGTCTTCGCGTTCTACTTCTGGTTGGCGTTCCTCTTGCTGGCGGCCGCGTCCTCGCTCAATTTGACGTTAGAGATTCACAGCGACCCCTCGTGTCCGAGGCATGGAGACAGACACCTGGACAAGAAGAGGGTCGAGGGGGGCCAATGCGTCCGTCGAAGAGGAGAATCCCTTGGTGAGAAATATGAGTGCGCATATAAGTAGTAACTTATATGTACGAAGCCTTCTCACATGTTCGTGGAGCAACTGGTCAGGCAAGACGTGTACTGGTGCTCGCGGAAAATTGAATGTGGAGGGGATCAACATCTAGTGAATCAACCAGGGAGAGAACCTGAGTGACTCCAGAGTCCGACAGCCACCCAAGTCTCGTTTGCGGTCTCCGTCGAGGACCGGGACGTGATGTCGGAGGCCTCCAGTGGAGATCCGACTTTAGCAGCAGAATACAACAAGCAGCTGGATGCCGAAGAATTGCGTATCCATCAGAAGGTCCTACCGCTTTCTGGCAAAGGTTGATATGGGGATATCTATTTATATCGCATATTTATTTATAGCACATCACACCCGCTTCGCTGGGTGGCAAAAGTGTCCCTGCCCCTGCCCCAAGCCCCCATGGACCTCTGTGCAAGCCCCCCCCCCTCGACGGCAGAAACCAGGGCACATAAAAATAGATGCGTATGTAGTCCCCTTGTATGTACTAAAGGCTCAACATACGCCGTTGCTACATACAGACGCATGCACAGACAGACAGACAGACATACAGACAGAGTACATAAAGTCCTAGCGCTTTCTATAGATAGATGGATGGCAGTCCATCATGGTCTAGCTGTCTAGACCAAGTCAAACGTACTTGGAAGGGACAGCATGACTTGGCTTCTGCAGGCAGACAGACACACACACAGACAGAGTACATGAAGTCGAGGAAGCTGTCAAGCTGTCAAGTCCTAGCATTGGTTGTCGCCGCCATTATGTCGAGTGAAATTTGAAACTGGATGATATCCGGCTGGATGGGGTGATATCCCAGATGGGGACCTTTTGAGGTGAGTCAAAAGCCACCCAAAAATGCCACTCCATTTTCTTTACTGTCTTCTTTCTCTCCCTTGCCTGAGGTCACCTGGTCACAAGTGGGTTCTCCTCTTTCTCCTGCTCTCACTGTAGTGGTGGCAGTGAGCATGCATATGGTAAGTGTAACGTGGATTTTGGCCTCTATTTTGGCCTCAGACCCATGGCCTGACATCAAACCCGACCAGCTTCGCTGGTAGAAAGTAGTCCCTATGTATGTAGTCCCTGCGTATGCAAAGCAGAGATACCCAGTGTTACCAGGTTCATGTAGTCCCCCCTACTCCCCGTCTTATGTACTTCCCCCACGTACTCAATCACCTATGTTGCTATGACCTCACCCAACTAGGCCTCGCCTCATTAGGCCTCACCTAGCGCAATCAAATTGCAATGACTGTAGTAACCAACGTCCAGTGTATTTCATCACAATGTTTTTGTTCTGCATCGTGTCATGACTCAATAAACCTAGAAAGCCGAGTCGTCATTAAACTGTTCTACACCCGTAAGGCTGCTTTTTGGCTCATCCTGTATTGTTTCCAGGGGTTGCTTTGAACAAAGCCCTTATTTCTTCTGAGATATGATTCCTTCCAACTGAGCCTTGAGCTGCTGGTTTGTCCTCTTGAGAAAGTTTATCTCCTCTCCATGGTTTTTCTCGTCTGCCACCTTCTGTTCAGCTGCTTGCTTCTCAGTCATCTCACACGAGCGCTTCAGGTCCGACACCTTCTTCTCCAGGGTCGCCTTCTCCTCCTCCAGCTGCACAATCAAGCTCTCCATGTCGGTCTTGCCCTGCGAAGAGTACGTGCTGGGTGAGCACACCTTCAAACTGGCTTCCAGGCACATGTACCTGTTCAGCCTGAAGTGCCTTCCTCACGCCAAACGCGATGCTGGACTCATAGAGTGTCTGGTAGGCATGCAATGTCATGCGCAACTCATCCCTCACCCTCAGGAGCAGCAGACCTGGAGTCAAATTAATACCACCCATTAGTGTGCCTAATGACGTGCACTCAGTCAAGCAAACCTCGCTCAGTGCAGTTGATAGTGCACTGCCGGATGAGTTCATCAAAGCACTGAGCGTAGAGCTCTCGACGGACCTGGCAAATGCCGGTCTCACGAGCTTGTCGTTGCTGCAGTTTCTGATCCAGTTGCTCCTGGTGAGTATACAGATTATGATATGAGTCACCACAGTGGATGGTGCGACAGGGGAGAGAAGTCAACAGGGTGAGTCACAGACGAGAGCCAGACGGTTGGGGGGAATGAAAGGGAAGCGGACAGGTCGCAATGGAAGAGGTGGTGCAGGATGCTAGAGGACGGCAACGAGAACAACATGGAGCGGGTGGGAGCTTGGAGGTGTCACAGGAAGGGATCTCTGGAGTTTTTAACTTTGCTGCACAGGTCTACGTAAGACAGACCACATTTAAAAACTTAAGCCATTAGACTAAGAGAGGAGGAAATTCACAGTTTTACCATATCCACAACTTTATTGACCCCTCTGAAGGCAGAGCTGCCAATGTTGTTGGCATCACCGACATTTACGGCCTTGTCACCCCCACCTGTTTCATGATCAGCTCATTGCTCTTTTTCCTTCCGAGACTCAAAGTAAAGGGTTAACCTCGGTCAGGACAATGTCAAAAAAACCACAGAGCCACCACTTTGGGACCCCTGAATACACTGCTACGTATATCATGTTGAGCATATTATGTTAATAAGATATGAATATATTTATAGTTTACTTGAAGGTTGATGACGTCCAGTCTTGTTGCTGGCGTTGATGACGCTGACTGGCGCCACAGCTGACCGTCTTCCTCCCATTCACGAGGTGGCAGGATTGAGTCCAAGATCTCCTCGGTTTCAGACCGTTGCCTGGTACAAGTAACCATAATAAAAACAACATATCATTGCTTGTAGTGCATCTTGAGTTGTGCACAACTGTACCTGGATGAGTCAGTGGAAGAGATCGTTCCTCTTGCTCCATCTGACACTCTTAACTCAGCACTCTTGGTCCTTCCTGGGGGGAGACAGAGTGAAGATCACAACAACCTTTTACGAGAATCACGAGGAGGAGCCCAATGGAGTGTTCAAGGGAACAATGTAGAGGGTGACTGTTTTTCAGTCCATCCACTTTTTGAAGCTTAGCTTAGTAAAAGCACATGACGGACAACTGATGTGCGTACCAGGTGAGACTGTGTGATACTTGAGTATCAGATTGAGTATCGACATTTCTTCAAGCATCAAGTATTGCCTAAAACAGCCATCGACAATGCTCGCTCAAGGGTGTACTTTTATCCTTTCTTAAGCTCCTAGATATTCCTCCACCTAGTGGCATACAACTAAAATCTTGAGCAGTTGACCCCAAGGATATAGCTATAAATTCTTATACGAACTTTTCACAGTAATTCTGGGACACACTGTGGATAGAAGTCAGCTTAAGGCTTAACATGTGACTAACTACATAACTTGCAATGGTGTTTTCTTGAGTTACTCTTCTGTTGAGTGTGGCCTCTTGGGGATTCTCTGGGTCGAGTACAGGATCGACCATAGGACCGAGTATCAAATCGAATGTTGGATAATACTCGAGGAAGATATCGACAATTAGTGGTATGACATCTTTTTCTATTTTGCACAGCCGTGGTACCACGTGTGCAATATGATCAGTGACTGGGTCTTTTAGCATTACCCTTGATATGTCCAGACACGTGATGAACTTACAGGGTGGGCAAAATGTCTCGCGATCAAGCTTTGTAGTGTTGAAACCGTGTGTGACTGATATGCGACAACAGAGCAGGGCTTACAAAATCTTCTTATATTGTGGTCATTAAAGAATTACAACTGTACGTGACATGCACATGATGTACAAGGTGTGTAAAATGTTCTGCAATTGTGCCTTTCGAAGAGTTGTAGCTGTGGATGGGGTGTATCAACTTATAGGTTTCCCCCACCCTTCTTTACAGTTATATTTATAGTTTTTATGATGAAACAACTGTAACAACAATGGCATATGTGTACCCAACTGCAAAATCACCTTACACACCCCATAACTGACAAAGTCCGACTGCCTACTCAGTGTGGGTGTAGGAGCTAATGAGGTCGCGTCTGTCTTCTTGTCAATCAACACAGCGTTGTTGTAGCGGACCAGTGAGAAGGAGGAGCCCACGAGGTTGCCCTCCTCATCCCCCATGTTCCACTTGCTGCCCTCCGCCGACCACGAGCTTGCCAGGAGAGCAGTGGAGGCTCTTCAAAGCCTCTGGCAATTGACACAAGGCCGAATTGATCAAGCGAAGCAGGAGGAGAACAGTAGAAAGCAGCTTGGACGACCTCTGACAGGACCAAGGTTGTTTAGTCAACAACGGTCTCATTTAGCATAAATGTGATGTCTTTTTTTTCTAGATTTGACCAGTGCCACCATAATCATCAATCATCTGGGTCTTAGAAGTACATTATGATAATGATAGCAATTTAAAGTCATGCACTACAAGGCATTAGAGAACAAGTAAAGGTAAATGTCACGTTCAAGGAGGAACGATAATTCTGTCTGGCGTTTTTCAGGACATGTTTACGTACTTGGATCCTTATGATAGATACCTAAAAGGACAGGATCGTATGTGCGTGTCTGCGACTGGTTTTGACGGCTGATTTTCCTCATTTTAGCAGCTCTCTATAGAAAGGTATACAAGGACAGGCCCGTATGTAAGTGTGTGTGTCTGTCGGCGGCTGATTTTCGTCGTTGTGGCTGAGCTCGGCGGCTGGTTTTTGTCATTTTCGCGGCGGATTGAGAAAATCTTGGCGGATTTTCACCACACATCATTCACTGTGTGATGCGACACACAGACAGGTAGCATTTTTAGTTCCTCCAACCCAACAAAGTGGGTAAAGCGAAAGCGCTGGTTTAGATAAAAGGTTCTAAAACGGTACGTAAAAGCTGCCGTATCTACCTACCACAGTGATAGTCTGTGCACAAAGAGATACCTGCTTCATTTCACAGAAATGTGGGTGGTCTATGACATACATGCTCATGTATGAAACAACGCAATACAAATGGTACACAACTCACTAGGCTCAAACGAACATTTGGATTTTAGGTGGAAAAGTCACATGAAGACCTTGTAGGCGTCACAGGAAGATGAAAAAGTGTTTTAAGGCCGCCCCCGGCCTTTAAGATTCTATATCTTTATCTGAGCGTTGCGATGGATCCACTATGGCAACTTTGTAGATGATGACTGAAGCTGGAGCAGTTACAAAATTGGAATTCCTGTTTGCATCTGCTCACTCGAGTTGCATCCACCAGTGCAATTGCGACCCACTTTATGTTCAAATACTTGTGGGCCAAGGTTAAATGCATTTTGTCGAAAAGTATGTTAGTACATCCTCACAAAATGTCCTGAGGTAACAAATCCCTAGTGTACTCAGTCAAATTCTAAGATCAACCCCCTTCTCAACCTAGCCTACTTAGTACCCATCACTGATAACGACACAAAAACACCACATACTCATTCAGTGCGTCAACATAGTACGCACAACAGATTTGTGTCATGACATTGCTACACTCCAGTCTCCATAGAGTCCTGTTCTCCCTCCATGTCTTCTTCGGGCTCCCCTTCTTTCTTATCTGGTGGCTTCTCGTATGCTCTTTCCAATGGAGACACAACCACACCATCCCAGACGGACATCTCAGTAGCCACATCTGTAAGAGAACAAGCCATCAGTATCCGCTGGTCAGTATCCTATGGGGACAAAGGGACTCACTTGAGTTTCCTTCAATGCCTAGAACTTGTTTGTATCCGCCATGAGCCAACACTCGGAGAAGTGTCTGAGCTGTGAGGCAAACTTGATCCTGCTCCTCCAATGTTAGCAAGGTGTGGATTCTGACAGCCGTGCCCTCGCACGGATCGACGATCCCAGCTGAGCCAGGGAGGAAGAAACCAGCAGACAAAAGTTGGAAGACTCTCCTGTTGAGAAATGTGAGTCTTTTGATGTTCTTAAGTTTCACAATATGAGCCGAGGACTTTTACCTGTATGCCTGATTTATAGGCAGTGCCTGCCTACTAGGGTTGTTAAGCACAGCATAGTGTGCCAGTAGCTCAAGCATCCACGGAGTGAGTGCTTGGAATCCCTGAAAGCGTCTCTTGAGGTCGTGTAGAAGCCGAATCAGCATCTTGACTGACGAATGATATGCATTCTCCTCAAACCAGCGTGAGTGCCTGATTTCAGCATGGGCTGCCTGGAGGCCCTGAACTTCCAGATGCAAGTTCGCATCCAACTTGCGTAGGTTGGGCATTATGGTTGTGACCAATATGCGGGCTGTTGCCTCAGGGGAAGATAAGTCAAAGCCCTTGTCATTCGGGATCATGGTCAACACTGTAAGAGTACAAAAGAATCCAGGAAAGTGACATTTTTAAAAGGTTCCTTCGTGAATACCTTCTTTGGGATCCTTCAGCTTCAATGTCTCCCAGACCTTGTTCCCCAATGCCTCCACTGCCTCTTTGGTGGGCAACGTCTTGAGGACGACCACCATGTCTGCAACATTGGTCCCCGACATCATTGTGCCCTTTTTGTAGGGGCCAACCTGGCGGACTTCTTCGATTTGCTGATCGAAAAAGAAAATAGCAAATACACGTTGGAACTATCGGAGCGTACTTGGCATGTCACTGTGTGAGTCATAGAATCCCCTGCCCTCTGGCTCACTTCACGTAACTCTCTCACCCCTTTCAAGCTGCTCTTCCTTCTCTCCGTGATTCCTGTGATCACTCACACAGAGACCTAAACGGAACTCAGAGCTCGGCAATTCGATGACTTCATCACTCACTTTGATAGAGAGCCAAAGACAAACGTCTTTCGATCATATCAGACTCAAGGCGGGCTTTGCTCCCCATCCCAGCCAGCCCCATTTGACCGGTTGTCAGAAGACGATGTCAGTCGCCCACCCAAGAGTGGGATGTGCACGTGCGATTGCCGATGCCATCAGCTGGACAACTGAGGATGAGCTCGCCTTCTTCATCTCGGCTCAGGTGATGCTGCAATCCCTCGCGCAGCTGATCAAGTCGAGTGTGCAGGGAAGTAAGGACAAAGGTCTGATTGCTCTTGGGTGACTTTGGGTATGGCAACATCCGCAGTTCTCCCCAGCGTGCTTCCATCATCTGGATGGAAGCATCTCTTCTTCATCTTCTGGGCGTGAGGCCAGGATGTCACGCTTTTGAGCTTCATCTCATAACAGTTGGAGCGCGCACAACACACGCTTATGTACTGTGCGTTTGCGTTCTAGGTGCAGATAAAGAAATCTGGTGCTTGCGTCGTTTGCGTTGTTTCTTTCGTTGGGACGAAGCAAAGGGTATTGGCGTCGGCGGCTAATTTATGGCCCTCCACCAACGACGGCCGCAAAATCACCGAGGACAACAGCGAGAGCTCGTCTAAATGCCTGCGTGCGTGCGTGTGTGTGTGTACCTGTGTACGTTCATTACCCACGCGTGCACTCGAGGGCAGAGATGTTGGGCATTGAAATTCAATCTCCTCAGAGAGAAAAGAGACAGAAAAGACGCTTGTTCGCAATGCTGGGGGAAGGAACACAGTGACGTTGGACTTGGAGGGGACGGACATGAACAAACACAGTTACAAGTTTGCGGACTGAAAAGCTTCGAGGAAAGAAACCAGACTCTTTTTGCTGGAGATTTACTTACACAAGCGACAAAATACCCCGGCGACACGATCAGCCCGTCCAGCACCGACTGCATCTTGGCCACGAGGTTGGCGATGGCCGTCTGCTCAGACTGCGAAGGCGTCAAGTCCTGATTGCGTTTCAACAATGCCTGTAAGTGAAAGTAGGTTTCACGACCGTTACACAGTTGAACTCTAAAGCAATGTTGTGATAGCCATAACTGGCAATCATTCAGCAATGTGGACGTGATTCAATCAGTCAAAGCTACTGTGTGAGCGCCAAAGGAAAGCGCGGTTACCACTTAAGTGTCTGACTGCCAATGCGGATTACATTGGAGACCAGATTCAATTGGGAGATTCTCATCTTCACAATCCTTCATATTCTCCCCATCTCTTTCCGATAAAGGTTGATTTACCCCGATATTGGATCCATCTTGGATCTCTCTCTTTTCTTTAATCACACATTTTAATTTCTGCAGCTACCTCTGCAGGAGCATCAAGAGTCTCCCTCTCCTGACCAGCCAGATCTTGGTCACTTCTTGTACATTTGGTCTGTTCTGTGTGCTCCTGAATTGCGATTTTCATCAGAGAGCGGCCGCTATTTCCACGTGTTGCAAATTTGCTGTCTCTTCAGTTGGAATAACGCGAGCGAGGAAGGTTTGGCAATGTTGCAAAGACGATGCGATCAACGAACACACCCTGGACTTAACGATGCTCATAGCAGGGACTTGCTACTATCATAGTTCCTAGCTGAATGTAGTAGTTGACTGTGACTCTTCGATGATCACCCTGGCCTTCAGCAGGATGCTGTATATCCCCTTATGAGTCTTGGGAATTGTCTTGTCGAAGTGCATCAAGTTGTACAGACACAGTGCATACCAGCTGTACCATTCGTCTGAGCTCACATCCACAGTGCTGAAAGTGTCCTCCGACTCGAGGGGCACCCAGTACACTGTACACATGTGTATGTCCACAGGTGGTGCTACGTGCGTGCCCATCATAGAGGAGTAATACTTACGGCCTGAAACGCTTCCTCTTGCTCTTGCGGCACCGTCCGCACTGGCGGGAAGCAAGGTTCTGCCAGTACGAGGTCGAATGGCACGTGAGGGATGAAGAGAGGCCGTGGCTTGGATCCCCCTCCGGGGCCGCCGCCGCGCCCGCCCCTGTAGTGACCACGGCCGCGGACCATGCTGCCTTCACGCCTCTGTTCACGCACACGCTCCTCTCCTTCGACTTGTTAGCGTCGTTGCGATCTTTCGCCAGCACCTCGCAAATCGATTGCTTTGTTTACTCCTTCTGGAAAGCGGAGCTGCAGACTAGTCTGAAAGCGGTCAGCTGCACCTATGGAGAAGCCGCAAAACTGTGACGTCACTGGACCGCAGCTCCTGAGAGGTTTATAGCTGAGTCCCTGAACAGTTTACTTGTCAGGAGTTCATCTCCAAAAGTTTACTGCCCAGCAGCCCTATCACAGTTGCTCTGAGGTTCGTCCCGGAGCTGCTCACTGCTCAGAAGTCTGTCTGTAATCTGCGAATTGTGTGAAGTTCGATGCTCTTGAGTCTACAGATGTCACCAAAGTCTGTCTGCTCTCAACTGACACGAGTGTGTGATACAAACCCTGACAGCAATGAAGAACTAAGGTTTTTGAAATGGAAAAGAATTGTGTTGATGTTTACCTTTTTATATTTTAGGGCTTTCAGAGATGTCCTGTTGAATGAAAGCATCACACTGACACTATGACATGCAGAAGCCCCAATGACATCTTCCTCTCTAGGTTTCCCAAAGATCGAGACCAGATCAAACTATGGAGCATAAAGTGTATATAACAAGACTATAAAAATACACAGAATGCCCCAACTTATGAACTCCATTTTACTTCACATTGTTTCGAATGTGACCTTGGGTCTTAGCTTTTAGAATGACGTCCTAAGAAACTCCTGAAGAAACTGTCAGTGCCAACATTCTTGCTGTGTGATGAGAAAGATGTCGGTCCAGGTGTTGGTCAAAGGGATGCAAGCTTTCCAAGCTTTGTGCATCTGCACAGAGAAATCCAGGCACTGGGCAACGGATTGTATTGATGTCATGGATGTGGATTGAGCTACGAATGATGAGACATTACCCGCCAGTGACACAGCAATCCACTTGTGAAGGATCAGGCCGTCCGGGGTGAGTGCGATACTGTTGATAAGGTCTTATGGTGCAATACACCCCACATATCTCCTTTGCATCGAAAGGTTGGACCTCTCACTTAAAAAAGATGCCTCAGTGAGGCAAGGTGAGGAAATGAGGAAATAGTGTATTTATCCTTTTTTGCTCAGATGACTCACACTTCTTCAATTCAACTTGGTATCTCACTTTTGGCCATGAGTTTACTACAAAAAGCATTGACCCATGTCCTTCAAGAAGGTCCCCTGCTCCAAGGGGACCTCATCAGCCTTGTAGCACCTTTTTGTGTGGCCCAATGTCAGTCCGATTGGGTGGGATCTGACTTTCTACATTAGTCGCAACTGTTGATGAGTGTGCATTTAAAAGAAAAGTCATCTCAAGGTGCCCACCCTAATGTACAGTGGCAACAAAGCAGGCCCGTATCATAAGGAAGGCCCCAAACTCAAATTTCTCTTTCCAGATCCTTGCTTTCTTTCACTGGCTGTTCCTGCTCGTGCAAGTGACGCAGTGCGCTCGATCTCCCAGTGATGCTATCTCCCAAGACTTGACCCTAGTCGAGGAGGTCGTGGCCTCCATCCGAGTCAGTCTTCTCACTTCGGTCAGACTAGTTCAAGGTGGTGGTAGGATCGATCTCAGAGCGATGATGCAGGAATTGGCCAAGTCATTGTCTCCTCAGATCAAATTGAACAGCATGGGAAGATTGAGCTCAGCAGGGTGGACTCCCGCCTCGCCGTCATGGAGCAGAAGTTGGATATCCTCTTCAGGCCCCACGGCCGAGTTCACCGTCCGCGGAGTCTTGTCCACTCTACAGAGCGTCGATGACAGAGTCTTGTCCACTCTACAGAGCGTCGATGACAAACTGACCACTCTGATGGTACGACCTCGTCTACGACATGCCATCATGAAGCAGAGGTAACAGCAGAGAACACATTCTGGTATAAATAATCCGCCTACTTCATACTGCCCTAGTGAGATGATTGAGGCTACCAGGGACATCAGTGCCAAGATTGAAGACATCATAAAGAGGGTGGACAATGTAGGAGAGGTTTGTCGCTCCAGACAAGGTGCTGGTCTTGACAAAGATCACTACTATGAGAAAGAGAAGGCAGCTGTCCCAACCCTTGTGATCACAACGAGTGAGGAACAACTGCTGAAATTGTTCCAGAGAGCCTCAACACCATTGGGTGAGGCAGCTGCAGCTCAAAGTGCCAAAATTGATCTTAGATTTGGCGACTTCTTCAACATCACGATGGACAAGTTTGAGCATCAGCACCGACAAGTAGAATCTTTAGCGGCGGCGACGGCGGTGTCTCAACAGCTGGGGTGTTGCCGCGGATGTCAGCCAATGACATGCCGATGCTGCTCCTGTCCCCTCCAGACTTTACCGCGCAGTGGAGGCGGCCTCGGCGGCGGCCTCGGCGGTGGCCGTTCGACAGAGAGAACAGATGCGGTTTGACTTACACAAGATTCGGGCAGAGTCAGAGAGTCTCAGTCAGTCACTTCTGCTGTCAGAAGTGAACACGATCGACATATTCCTGATGACAGAGATGCTCTGGCAGATGTTGCTGCCATAGACAAATTTCCTACACATGACGATGATGCTAAAGTTGCGTGTACAGGTCGAGAGGAGGAGCTTGAGGAAAATCGAATGTTGAGGAGCTGCGAGGACCTGCTTGACGGAGGCCTGCACGACACGAAAGTGTATGAGGTGGCCGCGGACAAGTCAGTCAACCATGAGAGCAGGGAGTACAACCAGAGACTGGGCGAGCTCAATGCAGCAGGTGGCGGCTGGACGGTATCGAAGTCTTTGCTGTTCCTTGCTGCGGCTGTCAATGCATTGTCTAAAGGAGCTATTTTAAACGCTTCATCTCGTACGAGCCATGTGGTCAGGTAAAGTGTAGATGCTCACGGCCAACTCCTGATGACTTGGGCACCACCAGTCCTCTCCTCTAACAGACCACCTGTGCTTCTTCGGCGGTGATCTTCGATCCGTACAAAACAAGGTGTTCAATATCGTATGTATACTTGCTACTGTATGTGTTTTGAGTCCGTAAGTTTGAGCACACCTACGGTCGTTCATGTCTTGTGCATGAGGCATTTGGACTGGGGTACAATCTACAAAGCACCCTGGTTTTTGGTGACCATTTAGGGTCATATTGTAGATTTGCATTCGTACCGAGGGATCTATGACTTCTTGAGCAGGTGCTGAAACTGGCCACCTTGCACACGTCCAAGCAGTACAGGTGTACCCGCAACACTATGTTAGTACTAGTAGTATCGCTTCGCTGGGTGAAAAGGTTGCAAAAATACAATATCAACACGAACGAAAGTGAAGGATTAAGGGATGGAAAATAGACCCTGGCTCTTGCTTGCGGAAGTTTCACTTGCCACGAAACCTCTCTAGTATAAGTGTAAACAAACTTAGCGTTCTCTTCCTCGCCAACCTCTGCTTGCTTCGACTCGACCAGCCTGGGGGGCGCCGAGTCCACGGTGATAACGTCCTTGTAGGCGTAAATGCAGAAAAGTCGCTGTGAAATTGCACCGATTTTGTGGATCACATAAAGCGTCCACTCCAGCGGAAGCGTCGGTGACGAAGGGCAACGTGACTACACCGGCGGCCTCGAGACTCTAGCTGTCCGACATGACAGTCGCCAACATGCTTCGCCAGCCTGTCAGACTGTTCACTATGGCGGCGACCGCCACGACCTCGCCATCATTCCTCAGGTTCTCCTCCTTATCGGGAAGTTTGCTGGCCAACCAGCCGAAGACATCAGCCGCGCCGACCCTAATGCGTCTCGGCGCCCAACCGAGCGCCGGCTTGAAATGGGTCGCGTCGCCACACAAGCGCTGCCAGCACTGCTACTTCGAGGTGATAGACGAGACTCTGTACGTCTTCTGTACGGCGCACCCCAGACACAAGCAAGGACAGAAGAAAGTCGCGACCAAGTAAGCGCCCATTTGATCACCTTCCAGCCAGCATTTCACAATGTACTCGTGTAACTGCTTCAGGTTCAGCCGCACGCTCACTCACGCGACCACCGGCTCTGCAGCGAGAGGGGGCAAGGGTAGCATCTACATGAACACGCAGCAATCGTTCAGGACGAATTTCTGAGAGGATAAGAGGTCGAGGGAGCCAATTTTCTGTTACTTGCATAAAAATCTTTCATTCAGTCTAGTATGAAGACTTATTAGCGACATAAAATATAAAAACCACGACAGCTTCTGATGTTCACGTCTTCGCTGTCATCACCTTCAGCAACTTATTCGATTTCTTCAGGGACCTCCTCACTTTCGTCAACATCAGATACTGCAAGGACCTCCTCGGGCGTGTCGCTGCCATCAGTATCCTCTGTTGCTGTAGGAATCTCTTCGGACGCGTCCACCTCCTCAGTTGAAATATCCACAGTCTGTTTCTCCTCCTCACTGTCGTCCTCTTCCATCACTTCCGTGACCCCAACGGCACCCGTTGCAGCATCAGAAACTTCAGACCTACTGTTGTCACCATCGTTTTCTTCTATCACTACCTCGGGGATCTGTTCACTCTCGTCTGTATCATCACTTGCAAAAACAATATCTTCGTCACCCCCTGCCTCTTCATCTAGTAATAGAGGGACCTCCTCTGCTTCTGTGCCGACTCTGCCAACTTCGATTTCTGGGCCTTCCTCACTTACTTCAGAGACCTCCTCCTCCTCCTCCTCCTCCTCCCCGTCAGTGTCTCCCAACACTATTTCCTCCATGACCTCTTCCGTCGGCAGGAGGGCGTCTTCCGTCCCGCCCCTGGCTTCAATTATAACTTCAGGCTGGTCGTCATCTTCTGTCGTCTCATCAAAGTCAAACCTGTCCAGACTGAGGTCCTGCACCGCGGAGACGAAGAGAACGTCCGCCGGGATGTTTCTTGGGATGTCAACCACATCCAGCGGCGGTGAGGAGTCGCTACTGCCACCGAAGGGCGACAGCAACTTGCCGAAGAAGTCGAAGACGAAGCAGTGACACACCAGCGGCCACGCAATCAACAGGAGCAGGAGCGAGCGAAACATTTTGGCTTTCTTACGGCTGCAGGTGCGCGCCAACTGCAACTGCTTGGAGAACGATGAGAACAAACGACACCGTAAAGACGCTTCGAGTCCAGACCCCAGCTCGAAAGCTTGAAGCCCTCTTCAGCCAGCCCGATTAGACCCGAGCTCGAAAAAAGGCAAGCCCGGCTCATCTCTATGACTCAGGAAAAAACTAGGTACACTGCTCGAAGACGCTATTTGAAGATTGACCGGATTCCTCCTGTGCCGCAGGATACTGCAGAAGTCCTCTAACATAATGTGGACCTGCATGCAAGCTAGGGCTGTTATGAATTCGACCATTTTTGGATTCGAGTGAATATGAATATTCAGCGAAGACTATTGAGTAAATATGAATATTACAAAAATATTCAAAAAATATTCTTTTGAATATTTAGTCCTGCAAAAGTGCTACTATGTAAAAGACATGAATCCATAGGGCAAAGAATCCAGAATCGAGCAAACAATTCCCTCTCAGAACATATATATGTAGGAGAACTTGATGCTACTCTTAATGCCCCGTTGTTCCTACCTACGAATAATATTGCTATTTTTTTAAACAGTCAAAATTGCGTGAACACCGACCAACATCCGGTGAGGCTCCTTCTCAGATTGCTGTGGGAGGTGGCGTACGAGGCAATGGCAAGGGCCCTCGTACGGGGAAGGGTTCCACCCTTCTGGACAGCTTGGATCGAGAAGCCACACCAACCCGATCCTGGGGGATGGAGAGTTGTTGCTGCGGTGGATTGGAAGGCTTCCTCGTGTTGGGGTCTCATTCAGAGGAAGACACTCTGCATTTGGTGTGTCGAGGTGGTTGGGCGCTGTGGCTGAGGCATTTGGGCATCTTCAGGATCCTGCACTGGCTTGACGGGTGTTCACGGGGAATTGGAAGCTCACCCAAGTTGGTTGGCAGGGATAGGTGAGTAGCGGCCAACCATGCGAGGGATCTCGCAGTGTCCGAGTGTTCCTTCTCTTCCTTTAGTTGGCCCTGGGGTGGCGCCACCGAGGAAGGACAAGAAAAGTCTCTGGGACTAGTTCTGTTGCTGCCAAGTATGGTGGTGCACACCAATCTACATCATATGTTCAGGAAGATGAGGTGCTCAACTACAAGTTCAGCTCAGTTTAGTTCGAAAAACTACAGTTGCGTGCAGCACAACATGACCAAGACCCAACTTTTAAGGAAGTTGATTACTCCCCGACAAATTCCTAAAACTGCTCCGCTCTGACGGAACCGAGCGAGTACGCGGAGCTTACCAAGGAGGAGCGGTGGAGGCCCAAGGTCGTCTTTGACACCAGATTGGCAGGAACTGCTCGCTGAGAGCCAACTCGGTAACGAACAGGCTGCGTCAGCATGAAACTAGTGAGACGCAGGTATTTTGCTCCCGCCCCCTCTTTCTCTATGTATGTACGTCTTCAACATTGCTGACTTCTGCTCAAGGGCGTCGCTGAGGACATGCCTGAGCGTGAGGACGCGGTTTCCCTGCATGATGTCTAGTCAAGCGTCTGTCAATATAGTGATATTTATTCACTTTCCAAATGTAAACTTAGAGCCTTCATCACCCACAAAGTTGAAATGGGCCGGCACCGACTGCTGCTGGAAGGAGTAGCCTGGAAAGTATTGATGCAACAAGCTTAACTAATCATCCTTTCTATTATATGCATTTTGGACAGTTACCTCCAGCCTCTTCGATGCTCTGACTCTCCCTCATGGCCTTGCGCTTCGCGCACAGGTCGAGAACATCAGCGATCTGTGCGGTCTCCTGGGGACTCAGGTTGGCCGTCAGCTCGTTGTACCAGGGCAACTGCTGCTGTCTCAGTTGCTCAAGGGTAGCCTACGAGCAAAATGCCGACTTAAGTTGACTAAAGTCAATGAAAACATGCCAAGATTTTAGTTATCTTGCCTTGAAGACTCCGTACTCATCAACTCCACTCTTTTTGTCATCCACAAGAGTCTCGTAATCTTCAAGCCCCGACTCGTCGAGCAAGTCCGAATCAGAATTGCTGCTGTCCTGGCTTGATTGGCAGATGGTCGTCTTCACGGTCAACTGCTCGGCCACAGCGGACGAGTTTATCTTTTCCTGCAGGGTTTCCAGGTACATGTTGCTCTCTTCATCAATTTCATCTTCGTCACTGTCAAGAACCTCGGCATCGCTGTCGTCTTCTAGATCAGAAATAAGTTAGGCCCGACATTCGGAATTTTACTCACTGCTCTATCACTCACCAGCCCCGGAATCTCCTTCGCCGTCGTCAGAATCTCCACCGTCGTCCGAGTCTACAGCGTGCTGCATGTAGGCCCGCTTCAAGCCCTCGAAAATCATCACGAGCTTGGGCAGGAAGCGACCGGCGTTGTCCCGTACACCGGGAAACTACGTAGACTCGTCTTCAAACTAAGGCCCACCACAGTCATCATTTTCTTCCTTACCTCTGGCATGGCCATCAGCCTGCACATGCCCGCAATGCAGATCCTTCTATCGTGCAGACCCACGAAGCAGTCGGCATCGTCCAAGCACTTTTCCACGAACTGAGAGAGCACTGCTGGGTCGCCATTGACGGACTTGAAGAAGCCCTCGGCGTCTGTGAACAACGCTGCTATAGCCACCTGCAGGACGTGAGCACAAATGTAAGTACGCTGCAGAACGGACTATATCTTAGCTATCACCTGTAGGCACATGACCCTGAGTTCGGAGGTAGCAATGTTGCCCCTTACGAGCCTCTTCATGGCCAACTGGACAGCCTGTGCTGACAACTCGGCCGCCATGGCCTCCTGCTGCGGATTCAACAGTAGTGGAGGAGGAGGAGGAGTCACTTCAGACAGGGTAGAGGACATCTGCGGATATCTGCAACACGAAGGAGCTCGTGTACAACATGACGACGGTGTTAGCGAGACGAACGCTCTTCAAAAAATATACCGGGTCTGCAGTATGGCAACCTCGAGCAGCTTCGCCGCGTTGCACTGGGGATCTTCTCCGGGATCTTCTTCCAGCATTCTCTTGCACATGTCAAGCAGGGCCCTCGGGTAATCCGGGTGTGACAGGAAAGCTGCTGTGTCCGTCTTGACGTAGTTGTAGAGCAGCGGCATCATGTCAATGAAGTAGTCCATGCCATCCTCGTGCAAAAACACCTAAATTACGAGAGTATTCATCCTATGCCTTAAATCTTGAAGAGCAGCTGAGCATACTCTAACACTCACATTGTAGACCTCTTCAAAGAGCTTCCACATGGCCGGACTGACAGAGGTGGACGTCAGATCGGTAGCTAAGGTTAGGGCTTCCTCGTAGAACTCGGAAGCCTGCAAAGGATGCATAGACATCGTGATCCTAGTTTCACGGAACTATTTCTCTAGTACGGTACAACAAAGTTCTCTCACCTTCACGGTAAAAACATAGCTAACGGCTTGTAGGACAATGGGTTCGATGGTCTTTTTATTGTTAGATTCCTCGGCCAGTACTGTTATGATGGTCTGGAGTGTGTTGAGGAGGCCCATGGCTGTAATGGCTTTGTCATCGCCAACGTCCGAGGATTGTACGACCTACGTAAGAAAGACTGCAGTGATAAGTTGTGAGCCTTTCTACTGCGTCACCCAATGCACTGAAGATATTTGCCTGGTAAGAAGATCTTCATCTCATTCCATACGAGCATACCTGGGCAAATGTAGTGACAAGATGTGTGCAAATGTCTGCAGCCATGGGTGCGAGCTGTTCCGAATAGGTGCAGAGCATCTTCTGCATGACTGAGGTGAGGTCATCATTCTCAGTGGCTCTTATCACATTGAGCAGCTCGATGGCAATCTTGTCTATGTGAGGGCTGACCAGGGGGACAGCCTCATCCTCATGTGCGGACAGGAGCATCTGAAGAGCGATCGCAGCCTCCACCTGAGGTAAGGATTGCACAAGTGAAAAAAGACTGCGTGATAACGGGTGTGTGACCAACGTGACGTGTACCTTGACAGGTGCTTCAGGGTCATGCAAAAGAAGCTGGATGGTCCAGTCGAAGGCTCCTGTTAACACATTGGCATTGCGGTACTTCACGTCGGCAAAATAGTGCAGCATCCAACAGGCCCTGAAAGAATAAAAAGTCAGGTTAGCCTCTCGCTGCAGCACAGATGCCTACTGCAGACATAGCTTAGAAAGCCTCACCTGGCCCTGAGATGCCCGTGAGGACTTTTAAACTCTTCAAAGACAATTTGGGCGAGGAAGTCCTCCATCTGGTTCTTGTAGGCCTTCTTCTTCATGAGGATATCCGAGAGTGTACCGATCATATGAAGTGCGCCATCACGTTGGCCGGGGGGTGCTGATGCATTTTGAAGTACTCCAAGCAAGAAATTCATTGTACCGTCAAGTTCACCCTTGCGTTTCTTGCACAGTGAGTGCAAAAGGGTTTGGGCGGCCGTCACAGGGGACACAAAGTCCTCAAAAATGTCAAATTTCATCCTAAAGAGATGACAAGAATGATCAGAAACGTTCTCGTTGAATCGCTTGGAACTTTTACCTAATGTATTCGTATGGATCACTGCCCCAGAGTTCTGCATCCTCTTCACTGTAGGACATGAGTGGGAAGACAACATTCTTCATGAGTTCCTGCACATGAGGTTTCACCATTTTCCACGTGATGCTGTGGCTGACAGCCAAGTTCACGTAGTTGAGTGCCAGCTGGAGACAGCGCGGAGAGACGTAAGTGCCGGAGGAATGAGCGGAGAGCAGACGTAAGATACATTCCAGGATTCCGGAAGCAAACTTCTTGAGAAAATCCTCGGCAAAATGTCTGAAAGCATGCAATGCATACGCATTTGCACCACAGCAGAGAGTGATGGTCGCACCTGTACTCGGGCAAAACATTCCCTGGCGATCCGTATCTCTCGAACAGCCTGGTTACAATGTGCAGAGCCCATTTCTTCTCCTTCCACCACACAAGTGCTGGTCTCTCGTCAGCGTCGATACCATCTTGAGCCAACGGAGGGATCTCCCTCACTACGATCGCGTTGCAGGCATCCATCCACTGCGAAATCGACGGTACCGACTGCAAAGAATGAGCACTTGTGCAACACACCCAAGACCCATCATTTCTTGACACCTTGGCTAGGTCGTCAGAATCACTCAATTGACTTACGTCTTTCTTCACCAGCTCCAGCGGCAGCGTGTACTGAGTCAGGGAGTAGAAGATCTTGAGAACGAGCTTTCTGATCTCTGCCGCAAACTGCGATTGGTCCTTGGCGCACTGTGATGCCACAGCGTAGATCTGGAAGGAAGAAAGTGAAAAGGTATTGATTGACACTGCTATAGCGAGCCTTGACGCTATGATAGACTTAGGGACCCACCTGGGGTAACAAGAGCCTCATGGCGTCGTAGAGCGGCGCCCTGTCTTCTTTCTTCTTGTACTCGTACGCCTTGACCAGCTGGTAGAGAGCTAGGAGGGTACCAGGCCAGCGCTGAGGCTCCGGACATTGCAGGTGGATGCTGATCTAAATGAGATAGGAAGAAACATGTGATAAAAACACATCCTGCTCAGTAGCAAAGAACACTTACATGATCCACGACTTGAGGCCACCTTCCAGGAAAGTCTGCCTTAACGATGAGACTGACACAGACAGCCAGCTGCAGCCTGAGGGCCTCAGGCGCTTGCGCAGTCGCCTCCACCAACTTGTCGCGGACCCAGGCGCGGTCCTGCTCGTGCACTGAGAAGGGAACCCCTGTTCCGGACAGAGGGTCGTACTCGCGCTCCGACCAACTCGTTCCCACCAAGTTCTAAGAAGGCGACAAGAATAACAACGTGCGCAGGAATTTTTCTGCCCTCTTGAGGCCATAACTATGCTCGCCACGTAAAGAAGTCTTTCGTCTGCACCATCCAATGAAAGTGGATCGTGTGATCAAGCGCGGCCTCCGGAATCTGACCGGAAGCTTCGTGCGTTGGATTCATGCTGGTCCAAGTCGACTTATTAGGCCCGGCACTTACCTTGAAGTAGATGGCGGCAGCCTGTCTGACGGGCGCCTCGGTGGAGCCGTCCATGATGACCTGTAGGAGACAGGGGCAGAAGTCGATTATCTTCTCCCCTTTCTTGAGTCCCGCCTCAGCCTCGGCCCGGGTCGACGGGTCAAGCGTGCGTTTCAGTAGGGTCGTGATTTCCGACGGATTCATGATTCAACAGAGTTTACAACACGATTATGAGGAAGGCGTCGTTCTCGTTCCGACTTCCCGAAGAACAAGAAGGCCGAGGAGCCCGATGCCCGAGGGGAGCAGCAACACAACGTTACTGAAGCTGCTAGCAGAGCACACGGAATTCAGTTGACGCAAGAAGCTGCAGCGCGGCGAAGCAGCGACAAGGGAGGAAACGACAAGGACGAGCTGCCACTTGGCACGGGCGACGTCGGCGTTCGCCCACTTTGTCCGCGTTCAAGTTCTTGCAGCATTCGTCAAACTTGGATCCTCTTTAACTTTTTGCGCACATCTGAGGTCTTTTTGTAAGTACAAAAGGGAAGTCTGGCATTCCAGCGCCAAAATATTCAAATATTTGTACCAAACGATGTTGACAAAATTCGGGAAGTGTCAACTCTGTCCGACCGCTCTGATCACTGCAGCTGTCGTCGGCACGCGAGCAGCAGCAGCAGCTAATAAATATAAACAGAGGATCAGATCTATGGATGTTGTTCCCCTGTGTGCCAGAATGTCAGAAAAGAGCCGCTTCCTGATCGTCTTTGACTTTGACTACACTATGGTGGACGACAACACCGACAGGGTGGTCCAGGTAAGAGCGATGCTGCCCTCCTCCGAGATGGGATCAGACGACGAAGAACGGCCGAAGATGTGGCGGAATTGTCCTTTTAGGTCATCGGCAACTCCGGGCAGCTGCCGAAGGAACTGAAGTCGGTGGCTAGGACCGACGGCTGGACCGCCTTCATGCAGGCAGTTTTCGCCCACCTCCATTCAAAGAGCATCGTCAGGAGCGACTACGAGGCCAAGCTGGAGGAAGATCTTAACTTGGTGGATGGCATGTACGAGTGTCTGGAGGGAATCCGGGAGCTTGGAGGAGACATCATCATCATTTCTGACTCGAATTCCTTCTTCATCGACCACCTCCTAGAGAAGAAGGAAGTGAAGCACCTGGTGGACTATATTTTCACCAACCCGGCCGAGTTTGCTCCCGACGGCTCCCTCAGGCTGAGTCCGTACCACCTCAACACCGAGTGCCACCTGAGCGGCATCAACCTGTGCAAGGGACGAGTTTTGGATGAATTTTTAAAAGAAAAAAATGCTAGTTTCGCCTTCTTGGGCTACGTGGGCGACGGCTCAAACGACTTCTGCCCCATGTTAAGGTTGAAAGAGTCAGACTTGGCGTTCGCAAGGAGCGGCGAGAACTTTGCTATCGCGAGTGTGATCCGCCAAAGAGCAAAAGAGGGCCTGACGCTGAAAGCCCAGGTGGTCTGGTGGAATGACGGCCGGGACATCTTGACGGCCATCAGAGAGAGACTAGCTAACGCAAGCTAGTAAGCATGTGTACTCTTACTTACGAGACGTTATAAGGGCTACGTTTAAGTCAACCACAGTAGTTAACCTCGTAGCAAGTTCGATATGAATGTAAACCTCAGGAATCCTAGTTAGTGCCTGAACTGTGACAGCTGCTTGGCCACAGACAACGTCTTTCACTGCTGACAGACCAGAATTATTCAGAAAGAAACTGAGACGCTGCTCTATTACCTCATATTACAGTGTACTAGTATCTAAGTACACAACTCTGGGAATTTGTATTTTACTCCACCCCAATGGTTGTCGCAAGAAGAAAGTCTCAAAGGAAGTAGTGGGAAATCCCCAACTTAAAGACAATGATATAAATATACTATGAATTTAAGCCCGCTGCATTTGTCAGTTCCTGTGTAGTTCCTCGGTCTCGCAACCATGACCAACACTTGACCTTCTGCAAGTCCTCCATTTCTCATCACAGCGCACGAGTGATGCATCTTGTGCTGTTGAACCGATCACGGCAGCACCGTCCATCTGACGTCGACGTCGGTGGGGTTGTTGCCACTGGCTTGCTCAAGGACACTTCGGTGCAAGCCGCAATTTTGACTTTCAAAAACAGTGCTCGTGACAGAGGTGAAGAGTGCGCGGGACCTCCAAAGCACTCACTTTTGCACTCAGCAGCAAAAGAATTGTCATTTGGGTCAGTTTTGAAAAGTTGCTATGGAGTGATCATTTGTTGAGCACTTCCTGAGCTTCCTTTAGAGGGTGGATGCCATGCACTAACCTCTGCCTCGGCTTTGTCCACTATCAAACTAGGACCTACGCCTCTGCCGACTACAGATAGCAAACACAGACATTGAACGCTAAACGTACATGCATTTTTGATGCCATCACTTTCTTGTCATCATAACCCCCCCGGCGGACTTGCCACAGCAGAGATCCACCGGGGAGATATGCCGCAAATTCTCATGGGAAAGTGGAAGTACGTACAGAGTCCTTATGCCAATTTCTTGACTTTATCTCTCTGAAGCCACGGAGATTGACTTGGGTTTGAGGCCTTCCAATGTCGCCTCCGAGAGTTTCTCTTCCAGGACTTCACATCGCCCCAGTGTGAATTGATTGTCCTTGGTGTGATTCAGTCATTTTCTTCCTTGAGTGGCAACGACACTGCTTGGCTTTGAGCTCCCTCAGCTCGTCCATCAGCTTCTTAATCTTCTTCTTTGACAGCTGCACACGCCTTGTCTGCAATCTGGAACATGAGCTTGGTATCATTATCGCGTCATTACGAGAAATTTTCAGCCTATTAGCTACCTCAGCTTCTTTCGCAGTGTCTCTGGTGAATCCATGGGTCTGCCTGGTTTGAACAGTACCCGAGCAGGCACTGGTTGTTCCTTCTGAACAGGGGCAATGTCAACTGGGGCAGTGTCAACTGGGGCGTCGTCAGCCTTGCCATCCTGGTCAAGGCAACTTGCTGATGTCACACTGGTGTCATCAGGAGGAGGCGAGGGAGACCTGACACTCTGTGGTGGAGGACTTGGCACTCTCTGCTGCGTTTGCGGCAGACGGCCAGGCAGGTCGACCAGAGATGGCGCGGCACCAGCGATGAGCCGTCGTCGAGGTGCTTTGTTTCCAACTGGACGTGCCAGGGGCTTGTAATCCTCATCTCTAAAGTGAGCGGAGCACACCCTGTGGCTGAGGGTCGGTGTGAAGTTTTTCCTCCACGTCCCTCTGACCTGATGTACGAGAACAGGTTCGAACAGTGCTTCAGTCGTGTGACTGTTGAGACACTTACCCATTCCGCTCTTAACTTGGCATTCTTGGGGAAGGTGTGAAACGTCAGTGACGTGTTCTTCTGGGCCCTGTTGGTGCAGTTGTACACGCAACAACTCGTCACCATCTTGAACAAGATGCGCGCAATTCCAAGTCCTCCACTGGCGATGTCACACTGTCCGTTTAAGATTGACTGCTTCAGGCGGAGTTGCCAGATGTGTTGGAACAGTGAACGTCAAATATTATATTTGGCATTTACTGTTCCCCCGCCCAACAATAAGTAGACAGTGTAACAACATTCAATAGAAGACTTGCTTAAAACACTAAGCAAAATCAGAAATGTGTTTCCTAAAGCTCTGAGAATCGCCAGATGTCTCAAAATGTCACAGACCCAGATGGTGTCTGGCAGCGCTGGTTTCATGCTTTCGTGGTTTTGTTTTGCCAACGTGATCTCTTTCAGCCAATGAGATTGTGACTTCTACTTATGCACCCCATGTGTCCATGTACGTAAGTTACATGTGTTTTTAGGTCGCGTCGTGTCATTCTTGCTCCACAGCCGATCCAAGAGAGAACCTATGGCTAATCTAACACGCTTGAGCTCTGGGGATGTCTTCGGGCTGTGGATTCGGCTCGAGCGCACATCTCTTCACTCGAATGGACTCGAACTCGACAAGACAGATCGACGTCAGCCCTGGAGCTCAGGGCTCATGGGCACGTTGTCAGCTTTGAGGCCATTGCACAGCTACGTAGTTCGTGGTGAAGTGTCAAAGGCTGTACACCTATATATTGTTGGTGTGTGGTCAAAGTCCTGGATGCGTCGAGGACTGTTGGTGTTGCCAAGTCGCAGAGCAATGGGACGCTGCAGCGCGTCAGGGTGCGCCAACTCGAGCAAGAACGGCTTGCTCGTATTCCGGTTTCCGAGGGATCCGGCGGTGCGAAAGATGTGGGCGGCCAAAGCCCGGCCAGATGGTTGGATGGCAAACGAGAACTCTCGCTTGTGTGAGGTGAGCACAAAGGCATGTTAGGATGCTTCACACGACTCAATTGCGAATCTGTTTGTCCAAGCAACACTTTGATGACGACCAGTTTGAGCGGCGGGGCTTGAAGAGGCGTCTGAAGAAAGGCGCCATACCCACCAAGTCTTCCCACTTGAACGTCGTCGAGAAGACGCCAGCTCCAGAGCGTCGTGGCAAAGATCAGGTCCTCCAGGCCTGGACCAATGCTGTCCAGCACGACCACATATACAGCAGCACATTGCTCAAGTCGAAGGTGAAAGTTAGCTCGACCAGCTATTCCTTTGAGGGCATCCTACCCTCCAGCAGCCCGACCAACTGTGTGCTCCATACCAGTGCTGATTCCCCGTCCATTTTCAGTCTCGTGAACCACCAGGCTTCCTGGCCCAGGGAGACCAAGTCCCAGCAGATCGGCCCTTGACCGGGTCTCTTGAAGAGTCACGTCAGAGTCACGCCTTGCGTCCAGACATTCTCGTCGTGCCTGGTGACGAAGCTCGGGTGGCACCCCACGTCACCGTGGAGTCCGGGAATCGCCAGCGTCGCAAAAGCGAACTCTTGCATGAGCTGTTACGTCAAGCCCTACGTGACCTTGAACGAGTCAGAGGTAAAGTTGGGAGCCTTCAAGTTCAACTGCGGAAGCGAGAGAAGGAGTTACAATTTGAACGAGCAAAGTCCATCAAGGCCGCAGATAGATGCAAGTCACTCCTGTCACAGGTGAGAAAGTGGCAGCAAAAGGTCTACAAGACAAGAGCTGAAAACCAGACTAGGGTGAGTTGATTCGTCACAATGACGCACAATACAACGATGTGAGCAGTCTAACGTATTTTAGTGGTCCGCCATTAAAAAAAATCTTTAATGACGACCAAATTGAGTCATTGGTGCGAGGCAGTAACAAGGGAATCCCTGGAGCGACGACATTCTTAGAAAAGCTCTCATGCTCTAGTAAGTTCCTCTTCACACTACAAATCTCATGTTCTGCATGCATGGACTGGACACTTGTTGGAACTTCTTCACCTGGACTTGGTACAGACGAACTCTTTTAGCAGGGGTTCCAAACTGCTTCTGGCACCTCCAACGCTCTTCCGTTCCACCGAACTCAGTACTCTGCGGAATTACAAGTAGTACCAACGAAGTATAAGTCCTTTCACACTGGGAATGTCGCAGGGGCAAAAAGTGGCTCCGCAGCTTGGGAACCCCTGTCTTCGAGTTGCCAGAGCTTCTGTCTCCATCAGTGTACTCGAACCTTTAAAGAGTGGATGGTGAATTTTAATGCTTCATCATTTGCTACTGGCCAAGTTTCAACTTAGTGTCCAGTTCTGGCCTGCGATTGGTGTAACTCGATCTGGACAGTTCAAGGACTGATCGATCCATCCATACTAACCTTGTCTTGTCTGTTACCAGTGTCGGCGCAGGATCCTCTGGATAGGAGACTTTGTTGCCAGAGAATTACCCCCTTCCAAGCTTGAGGACTCTTCGCCGAGTGAATGGGGTCTTCAAGATTCATCATGGAATGCTAGATGAAGTGCTGACTTTTCTGGAAGTGAAGGCGTAGATGTTGAACTCCATGGAAGGAAGCTGTGTGCTCTAATTGTGATGAGAATGTCATTCAACAGAAAAGAAGTATTCCTAAACCAGACAACTTCATCGGTGATGCTACCATCTCCGGGTCTGACGGGTCAGGCGGCAGAATCCCTACTCAGGGTTTGAGCTTTCATTCCACTCCTATCTCCATGGGTGCCGAACAGGCAGTCTGCGCGTTTGATCCGCTGCATGTGACAGGAGCCCCTCAGATCAGAAGATGTCGCATTAGTTTGATTTTGTGTGTGCCAAAGACCATTTGTAAATCCATCTGTGTTTCCCTCGACAGTGGCTGTCTCTTCTCAGTGATCCACCTCATGTTATAAAGAACCTTCAGAGTACTCTAGTCAGACATCATCGTCTCTCACACTTCCATCAGACAGACTCATTGTAATAAGTCATCGTCTTTAAAGAAACCAATCATGCCCATAGGCTGAGGCAGTTGTTCAGTAAGCTAAATATCGAGCCCGAGCTTCCGGGGAAGATCCTAAACACCAAGCAGTGTATGAAGATATCTGAATGACACGTTACAGGTGTTTTCCCATTCAACATTGGCCAGGCTGAAGTACCCTAGGCATGTGGAGCCCCTCAGTACTGTAGACAATGACATTTATTGATATGGTGCGTAACTGGCATGACTTCATGACAACAGGTGCTACTCAGGCGGGCCATGAACGGAAATGCAGTCTCCACTATCAAAAATGTGATCGCACTCATCCCATCCATGTGAGCCATCAAAGTCGAGCAAACCTTGAATTAAAAGAATTGTCATGTCTCCGACTGCGGGTCTGTCCTCTTCCTGAGCAGAGAACTCTTATTCTGACTTCTACCTTCACACAGGACTGTGTCCAAGGTACACTAGGTGAATGTTCCATGGTCATAAATGCTGCTGAGAAAGCCTAAGATGTTCAAAACTATTTCGTCCTTTAGTGTAACATTCTTTTTTTTTCACTAGTTGCCTCACATAACAAGTTTGGAGGAACTTTAGGGCTTCGAATTTTAGGCATGATTGTGACAAGTAGAGCATCAAGATCAATGGTTGCCTCTTGTTTTGTACGTCAAGACTCCGCCATTCACTAACCTACCCATTAATCCTTCCAAAGTAGCAGTTTTCCCAAGTCCCTCTTTTTCACAACACAACATGGTTTAACCAGCATTTTCAACTGCCGCACTGACTTTTTCCGGCCATAAGACTGATTCTGCATCAGACATCTTTGAACTGTACCGGTGTCTGGAGGATGCAACGTGTGAAACACGAGCAGGCATGAGTCAAGGGGGAAGACTTCGCTCTCTTCACTTCCCACTTCGGCCTCACCTCCACCCTCAGCCACAACTCCTCCACCAGCCGCGCTTCCACCTTCGACCTTTGTTGGGGTTTACCGCCACCTAGGCCGCCTCCACCTTCCTCCTCTAGACATCTCTACGCCTGAACTGAAGAGGCTATGAAACTGTATAATACTAGCATGACAGAACAACATGGATCGAAGAAATGTGGACATCATGGTCGCTGAGATGTCACGCACCAAAACAGTCTTCTCTGTAGGCATAACTTGTAGGTGCTCAACCTTTCTGGTACACTACGCCTATCTGCTACAGCTGACTTGCTCGGCCAGGCTGTTGATCAGGCTGTGGTCGTCCAGACCGCAGAGTCACTCCGAGTCTTCGCTCAAGCAGCTGTTGTGGGCGATGGAATCCGTCGGCGCGGCGTTGGGGGCCAAAACAGTGGTATTGCGAGCCCTGGCCCAAAATCAATCACAATTCAGCTCGGACTGAAATTTTCATCCCGAAACACATCATTACTTGAGACTGTGACTTGTTGTTACTGCTGTCGCCTGATCGCCTCCTTGTCATAAAGTAAGTTCTTTTTCCTTCATGTCCTTGTGAAGTCAGTGGAGATTCAGTCACAGCAGTGATCCTTGGTATCACGGCTCTCTACACTGCGCTACTCTGCGGTCCAGACCTTGGAGGAAGTCCGTGTGGTAGCGTAAGAAGGCTGAACTCATTGATCAGCTTGTGCCGCAACCAACACGCACGGAAGAGCCCATTTATGGGTTAATGGCTGCAAATTAATAATCACACCCATGCAATTAATGCAAGTGCTGTATGTTCGACTCATTTGACAAAGAACCGACTCAACTTGGGACTCGAATTCCTGCGTTATGCAAAGCATGCCTAGGCCCATAACTGGTCCACACTTGGATCGAGACAAGAGAGTATCAGAGAGCGCAGTCGCTGGGATTTTATCTCCTTGACGTGTTCAGCCCTTTCATTTCGCGGTTATTCCTACGTTTGGCAAGATGTCCTCCTCTGAGATGTCCGTGGTCATCACTGGTGCCTCCGGCCTGCTGGGCAGAGCCATCTTCAACACGTTCTCCAAGGGACCGTGGAAGAAAGTTACAGGGACAGCATTCTCAAGGTATGCGTGAACACACCCGTGTGTCTAGGTATGCACTACGTGGCGCCCTTGCCTCCCCTCAGGTCGGGCCCCGGCTTGGTTAAGGTAGACTTGTCCGACTTCGATGCTGTCAACAAGTTCCTGGACGAAACAAAGCCGGACTTTTTGGTTCACTCGGCCGCTCAACGGCTTCCAGACAAGGTGGCAGAAGATTTCCAGGCTGCCAAGAGACTCAATGTGGAGGCCACTGAGGCACTTGCCAAGAAAATCAGTAAGTCCATGTACTGTGAATATAATGTAAACTGAACAATCTATCTGTATAAAGCGCGAGGGTCCGTGTGTACTCTGTCTATCAGGTCATGGTCCGCTGAACCGCTGCGCCGATCGTGGCCAAACTTGGTCGGCAGACACTACTTCTCACAAACTCGCAAGCGATCGCATAGCGTATGACGTCTGAGGCCGTTTCGAGGCCAAAATCCAGGCCCCGAAGATGCATTTTGCTACATAAGTCATAGATAGCCCTGTCAAAAGGCATAGCTAAGCCCGTAATAGCGTTCAGTGGTGCAGTTGCTCTCTGTGGTGAGAGGTCAGAACTGTGTGACAACGCAGCAGAACCTCTAGCTTTTTCTCCGTGGGTCACCATTGGGGTCGAGGAGGGTGGAGGATTCTGGGTTGAGGTTGAACGTCACTATAGATTACATGGAACTGGTGGCCGAAGAGAGGATACACAACACTTCAAACTTTATTGTGCCATGGCAATCCTTGAATGGTGGAGGAGTAGGAGGGGCAGACGGAGAAGTGGAGGGAGGAGAGGATGTTGCCCCCAGCGAGTGTCCACACCTTAGAGCTGAGTTTTGTCCTCAGTCTTCATGTTACACCTCCTGTGCTATAAGTACAGACAGGTGAGGAGGGAAGAAGAGCAATGATTTCCGTTATCCTCTCATCTCCCCCCTCATGTACACACAAAACTTAGTACACAGATCGAAATTGTATCGTGCACAAGCTTCGATACATTTGAGCCCAACTAAACCATATGTTAATTGCAGTGTTTCATGACGCTACTTTTCAGACTCTTACGGTGGCAAGATGCTCTACATCAGCACAGACTATGTCTTCGACGGTGAGAATCCTCCATTCAAGGAAGAGGATCCGTGTAGCCCTCTCAATGATTATGGACAGCTGAAGCTGGATGGAGAGAAGATCGCGCTGGCCGTTGATAAGGGTGAGCACATGTCTGTAGTGTTGAACACACTGTAGTTACTCACGGACTTCCCTTTCAGAGAACTTGGTCCTCCGCATTCCCGTGTTGTATGGTCCGGTCGAGTTCCTGTCTGAGAGCGCCGTCACCGTCTTGCTGAGGTACGCATTCTTCTTAGCCATGCTCTCGCTGCCACAGCTTGACCTTGTCCTCTTTCAGTAAAATACTGGAGAAGTGCGCCTCCACAGTGGTGTCGGACTACGAAGTGAGGAGGCCGTCTCATGTGGACGACATCGCCGAGGTGGTGCAGGATCTTCTTATCAAGAAGCTTGAGGTGTTAAGCTATAGAATGTAACAGAGTCGTCACTTCCAAACTGTTGCGTCACACATCTGCTACAGCTTGGCGGCCCTGAAGTCCATGGCGTCTACCAATGGTGCGGCGATGAGCCCATGACCAAGCTGGGCATGGTGAAGGTGATGTCAGAGGCTCTTAGCTTAGACGCCACTCACGTCAGCGGCAACGACACGCCTCCTCCCGCCGACGCTGCCGTCAAGAGACCGAGAGACACAACCATGGACAGGTCGAAGTTGGAAAAACTGGGCATCAACCACCACACAGCCTTTAAGGATGGGATCAAGCAAGCACTCCAGAAGTGGGTGCAGTGAATAAGGGTCCTTTTTCTACCCCCACATACTGTTATGGATGACCTACCCTGTAAATGCACTTACACCCCTCGAATGCCCTTGCATTCTGCCTCAAAAGTACCTACAAGGTCCCTACTTGGGGACTTTGTCCTCCTCCTTGTCCCCAGGCATCATTATTTGGACATAATGCCGGAGATTGTCATCGAATGACAAAATTGCCCCTGAACTGCGCGTTACCCACGATCTTATACAGTATGATTCTGCAAGTATGATGGTATTCGGAATAATATATATTTTTAGGATGGGTGACCTACCAAATTGATGCTAAAACCGACTGCCCATTGCCTCATTTTGGTGGCTGCAACGTCTAATTTTTGGCCCTACACTAGTATTAGTAAACACTCAGAGTACAGCTAATGCTCCTTCATGGGTACATTAGCGACCTGCCTGCAACTGCATCTTGAGTTATGGATTCGTCTTCGTGGCGACCCTGGGGATGCCCGGTGCCTTCGTAATTCCGAAAGGTCAAACCAAAGTGCCAGGATTGCAAAAGCGGGTAAATTCTTGTTGCGTTAAGTTATGAAAGAACAGCGTCAATCTCACTGTTGATCATCTCTTCATCCAAGGTAGACTTGTGGACGGCAGTTGGGTGGAGGAAATAATCTTTATATAAATAATGACTCGAGCTGGCGTTGTGACAATTACAGTTTGAAGTCAACGACTGTTTCGGATAATTTGGACGCCTTAAAGGGCCTCATGTGGGTGCAGCATCTTGTAGCCCTGCTGCATGTGTAAGAATATCCACCGGGAATGTACGCTAATCTAACTCTTCAATGAGAACCCTGGTTTTGTGACTCATTGCCTTGTCATCAGGACAGTTCGTTTCACCCTTTCCACTGGGGGACTGAAGAAGCTTTTGGATTTCAGTGCTGATGCCAATCAGCTCTGGTGAGCTTCTCGACGAGAACAATGGCGAGGAAGGCACTTCCAACCACTCTGAAAGAAGCACGAGAGACTTAAAGGCCAAGTTTCAGATCATACAGTGGACTTCGACACTCGTTACCTGAGTTTGCTGGAGATTGGTGATCCTTTATGGGTTCGCTCTTGATTGCGTCATCCAGTCTCTCCTCATCCACCGCGTCCATTCTGTCGGAGAAGGATTCCAGCGACTTGATCAGCTCCACATTCTCCTGATCGTGGTGGCGGATGACCTGGAATGCTTCGTCAATGTTGACAGAGATCGTTGTGAGGTTCTCTTCGCCGTGGACATGAGTTTCACGAAGATGCGTCTGAGGCGCGATTTGGGCTGGGACGAAAGCTTCGGTCTGACCATCCTTGGCAGGAGAACCTGCTCGCTGGATGCTTTCAGTGCTGTCTCGCTCCTCTTGCGCCAAAGACTGCTGCTTTGTGGCATGGTTCTCTCCTCCAGCTTCATCCAATGGAGAAACCTTCGCATGACTTTCGTTCAGGGTTTCACTGATGTCGTCTTCGTCGGTGATTGTTTCAAGCCCCGGAGGGACGGCTTCACAAGGCATTTCTTCGGTGGTCTCCTTGGGAAAGTCATTGTGAGCTTTGTCGTCATCTTGGATTTCTGTGAGCACTGACTCCTGATGGTTCCAATCGCTTCTTCTTCCTCCATCGTCACGAATGTAATGATAGCTGCACTCAGTCGCGATGTTTCCCCTCTTTGCCCAGCTGTCTTCCTCCGAGAGGTCCGGCACCGCCAACTTTTCATTCTCCAAGCACAAGTTGATGGACTTGAGCAACGGGTCGAGCACACTCTTGTCTCGGAAAGAATGCGTCTGCACCGAGAAGGAGGGGACACATGTAACGGATGCATGAGCAACATGTCTTGTTTGACACCTACGCCGTCTTCATCGCCGCCGGAGTTTCTCCTGTTCCTCAGCTCTGCCCGGTATTTCTCCTTGAGCTCCCGCCCCCTCTCCTCAACCGCAGCCAACTGGGCTGAAGCGGATGTGGAGTCGATGCCGCGTTTCTCCAGGTTGGCGTCACGCAACCTGCAATTGGGGAAGAGAGGAAAAACACCATCATCATCGTCGTGCAGGCCACGGGGCTGTCGCCATCACCTCATGAGACTGAGGATTCCCTGGTGAATCTTCTCCTGCTCCCTTCTGGCCCACTCGTCCCTGAACGCCCTCTCCGCGATCACGCCCCCTTTCCGCCACGCCTCCGTCGCCTGCCTCTCCTTCTCGGACACGGGGCGCTGGTCCAAGTATGTCAGGGTCACACAGGTGGAGATCATGACTCGCCTACAACCCAGAAGCTTGTGCGTGAGGAACAATCGCGGATTCTTTCTTAACAATGTTTTTATGCCTGTAATCCTTAGTGGACCTGACCAAGGGATTCCCGACGAGTGTGAGCACCTTGAGGCTGGGCATGGCTGCCAACACTTGGATCGTTTCAGGTTCATGAAGATTATTGTGGGACAAGTCCTAAAAACTGCAGTGACAACGAGGAGCATCACATGACTAAAACTGTAATCGTTACCAGAACAGCTAGTGAGGGACAGGTGGCGAGCTCCCTGACGTCCTCGGTCTCCCTCAGCTTGTTCCTGGCCAACTCCAAGGTGTGCAGGTTTGGCAGTCGACTAAGGCCTTCTACGCGGCACAATTCGTTCGAGGACAGGTTCAGATTGGTGAGCTTGGTCAAGTCTTCCAGGTTCTCCAACCGCTGGATCCTGTTGCACTGCAGGAACAGGCAGCGGAGGTTGTTCAGGTGCCTAGAGGGGTATGAGGGAAGGGGGAGGAATGAGGGATGTTCAGCCAAAAAACCAAACCAGTGGAGGTGAAATCCTTACCCACCCCAGATTCTCAATCTTTTTGATGGAGTTGTTCTCCAACCAGAGCGTCTTGAGTCCCGTGTACTCCTCCAGTCCGCCAATCTCGGTGAAGCCCTTGTGGTGGAGATAGAGCACGTCGTTCAAGTGCGGGGTCATGTACAAGTCGTGCTGACGGCAGTGGGCCTACAAAGGGACATAGTGACTGTCATTTCTTCCACTGGGAAGATCACACGAACCTGCAGGAACTTGGGCGTGATTGTGGTGCTCTGCGCAATCTTTCTGTTCAACTTTTGCGGCCGAGACATCGTGATTTCCATGTTGGTCCTAGGCCTGGATCGTGCGCGCAATCGCGGTCATCACTGAGCAAGAATGTTTGATCAATAGCATGAAGAGACTTCGCAGCGGGCGCCTCTTGAAGAGGAAAGCTCAATGTTATTCAAGAGAGTCAAGTCATTGTCACAGGTCGATAAAAAGTCACGCTGTGATCGTACAAATCAGTGATCATAATCAGGAAAAGGAATTTATATGTATCAACATACTAAAGAATTAGAGGCAAAGTTAATGCTTATGATTGGATCAATGACGGCTGGAAACACAAGCAGAGAACTAAAAAGAGATGCTAGAAGGATTCTATATGAAATGTTAAAAATCAATTACATCATGCTCAAACAACACAGATTGTTGTATCAAAAAACTCAGGAATAGCACTTGCGCAGCGAAGTGAGTGCAGCGAGCTACGCTGCGCCTGCGGCATTACAAACAGAATGTTTGTAGAAAACATGCTAAAAGTAGAAAAGCTAATACAAAATGGATTATAATATGAGAAAATTACCTGAGTATCATTATGTTATATCAACTGTTGCTAAACCAGTATATAGATATGACTTTCATTCAAATCATCCTCTGATTTTAGGTAAAAATCCTGGATCAAAAAGCATATTTCTATGGTACACATGCCCTAATGTATCTGAGAAATATGGTAATAACAAAGTAACTTTAACCTATAACAATCTCACTGTACCAATCACAATTCCAAATGGAGTGTCTGAAATAAGTGGTCTTTCCAAATATTTAAACAAGCAGCCTTCTGATGAATATAATACACTTGATGAAGTTTTTGGCAAACAAACTGAAAAAGAGAACTCTAATGCATTTAGGTGTAAATGAATTAACTTTTAAGTGTTATGTAAAGTTATTAGAAGAGGCACAAATTGACTTTTCTGAAGGAACTCCTAGGCTTAAAACCTAAAGTTTATAAAAAAAACCTTATGAAGAAGACACTGGTATAATTAACATCACTAGAGGTGTTGATCGAATTTTTATACATTGCAATCTTGTTGAAAAGATTTATCAACCAGAAATGAAAGATGTGCTGTTTGATATTTTGCCTTTTCCAGAACCAGGGTCTGCCATTCAAGAAAAATTACAAAACATAGAATATTACAAATGTAAAGAAATTCTATTATCAGACATATAGAATTATAAGTGAGAGATTCTAAAGGCAAGCTCATAGATCTTACTGAACCATTATCAATAAAATTTTGTTATAAGAGTTTCACCAAACATTAAAAAATGAACACTTTCTTACAAGAAACTGATTCACCAATTTGGGAATTTCCTTCAATAGCTACTAAAGACACCTCAATTGATAAATATGATTATACTAAAGTATATGAGGATAGTCATGGTGCTGGGACACTAGAAACTTCAGATCACTACTCTTTTACAGCCAATAATGAAGATCTGTGGCTACTACCAAGTGATTTCTACATGCTTTAATATATTTGTAAAGGCAAGATATTACATTGATGATAAAGAAATAGAGTGAACAGACCATTTGGAAATTGCAACTTTGGTTAATAATGTTATAAAATGCACAAGTGAAGAAAAACTAAACACTGTGAAGCATACTCAACTTTGGTTTTTGAATCAAGATAATGACAGAAAAACTTTTGTGCGAAATTGCTCAGGTACACTGAATTTATTGTTACCCCTGAATCAAGTTTTTCCCTTCTGTGATCAAGTACACCATATTTTTAGAGGAGTAAAACATAGAACAACATTCACATTAAAAAAGCCAGGAGGGTTAATTCAAAAAGCAAATGCTGTGGCAATGGTCAAGTGGCCATAACAAAATGTGTTTGGATGATGCCTTATGCTGAGCCATCATTGAGCACCATGGCTAAATTAGAGACTCAGTTAGCCAAAGATTCATCACATAATCTGTCAAGTTAATTTATGCTGTTGAAAGAAATATTCATTCAAGGACCCACCTGAAATGAGGAGTAAAATTTCACCTTGAAAATTTTCAAGCAAAAACACCAAGTATTACACAACATTGAAATTGTATTTTTCTGCTCATTTCAAAAATATAACTCTTGTTCTGAGTTGTTATTTACTGAGTGGGACGTTCAGTGATCGCGCGCTGCGCTCGTGCTGCGCTGTATTGAAAATAATTTTTTTCCACAAAGACGTTGATTAAATGACTGAAAGAAATAAACTTGGGTTGGGATCAATTTTATGGCCCTGTTACGCTATCGGAAGCGATAACGCCATGCAGAGGTGAAATCACGCCACACAGGGACTCTCGCTGGCTCGACGTCGCTCAAATCTGGCTCAAATATGATGAATTGAGGTAAACCTGATCAACCTAACCTAACAGGCTTTGTGCATGCTCTCTACTAGGCAGTTTGTCCACCATGTGGGCTTTGGGTCCACGAATTGGTTTGAAAAATTGACCCAAAAAATGACAAAATACCCCTGGCAATCCCCGGATTCCAGCCTACGACACTGCTAGATGTCGGTAACAGGTAGCTAAAGCACTTGGGAGTCTACGGCGTGCCTTATACTAAAAATGTGTTAGAGAACTCCAGGATTGAGTCATTCTGAGCGGCTCTTGCAACAGATCAACATCATGAGCGAAGAGGACAAGTTTGTCGTGGCTCAAACTGTTTGGGGCGAAGCCAGAGGAGAAGGCCGTGAGGGACAAATAGCAGTGGCCTGGGTCATTAAAAATAGATGTCGTGATCGCAGGTAAGATTCTTTCCTAAAGTAGACTATACTTTAATGTATATACTTATGATGTATAGACTATACTTTTTTTTACTTAGATACAGCAATAACTACAGGGAGGTCTGCCAACAGCGTTTCCAATTTTCCTGTTGGAACCAAAATGATCCAAACCGGTCACAAATGGAACGCTTGAGTCGTGCTGACCTTCAAGGTATCTTGAAAATTGTGGATGACGTCATCGAAAACCGGGTAGAAGACCCGACAAGTGGGTCAACCCACTACTATGCTCCGGGCAAGATTCCGAAGCCTAACTGGGCCAAAGGAAAGGACCCGATTGCAAAAATCGGAAATCATGATTTTTTCAATAATATCGCTTAATTGCTGAATTGAAATAAATCTGCATCACTCATAAATTGGCGTTATTCACAAACATCCTCGCCGGGTCCGCAAAGATGAGATCCTTGTTCGAATGCAATGCACCCATTGGAGTTGGGATGAAACTCCTTATCAGGACGACAGTCAAAAACAAGGAGCTCGAATCCATCTGAAAAAAGTGAGGCCAAGTAAAAAGGAGTCACACTTTTTGACATTTATGATATTATAGTTGGTCTCTGCACAGTAGTACATAATACTTTCGACAGCTTCCAGAGTATTCGTGAGTTTGGCCAGTAAAAGTACATTCAGCAACTATAAGATCAATGTGAAAAAGTCAGAGGACACTGAAGGGAAAAGATGCTCTGAGCTCCTGCAACTGTTGGAAAGACACAAAAGAGAACAACTCGGACAAGGACAAGAAGAGGAGGAGGAGGAGGAGGAGGACCATGATGATGGTGACAATGATGAAGGCCTGACTCATAATCTTAAAACCCAGTGCAATGTTTCTCAGTAAAATCAATATCATTCGTGTACTGTAACGATTTTGATCTATCTAAGTTGCATACTTCATGAGTTGGATGTGTGAGTGTTGTTCACTGATGCAAGTAAATAAATTAGTAAATTAGGTTCTCACTGTACTCAACTCATCCAGTGAGATTATACAGTCTTGAGGTCTGTAATGTCTGCAGTTGAACGAGTCTCATTCAATGAGGCCACCGCAAGCGCTGACTAGAGTGTATTTACACAAGATTAAATACGTATTTAAAAAGGTAAAATACCTTTTAAGTGAGCATTTTTACACATCCCCCTATCCATTAAAAAGGTTCATTGTGTCAGAATCCCCAGTTATATGCTACTGTCCAGTCACCAATATGACTTGACGGTGCTAAGGAGGTCAAAAAGGCAGGTGAATTCGTTGAAGAAGAAGCTGTTGAATGTCCGTTTTTGGAACAACTTTCGCTTTTTACTGCATTCCTTCCAGGCGCGATGCCTTCGCTCGATGAGAGGCCTAGTCAGGCCTAGCGAGGCCTCAGCGACGGTTCTCGGTCGACGAGTCAAGCTTTAGCTGCCACGCCAGTGTCCTCCGCCTGTCAAGCTGTATGATCGACTCGATCAGCTAGAAACTGTCTGGAAAAATACTGATACAATGACCTCCGTTCTTGGGCCTCGCACTAGCGATGCTTCGGGCCCGCTTTGTTTCGAGCTCGGGTCGGGCCGGCGGAAAGTGGCTTTTCGGCCTTTGAGCTTTCAGGCTCGGGTCGCCTCTCGACGTCTACCTCGACGCCCTCACCGACGCACTTTGCAACGACTTCTTGGACTGTGTCAACGACCCCGACTATGACGAAGAGTGGTGAACACCTCGAGTCATAGACGTGGAACAATTTGTGGAGAGTGAAAAATGAACTGTGTTGGAAACGAAAATAAGTGGGATTTTCGTCATGCACTGACTATGATAAGAGCAATATAGTATTCCTTAAGCCAGGAGTGCATTGATGCGTGTGTGCAGAGAAAAAAGAGGCCATGTTCTTTACAGTTTCTTGCACATGCGCTGAATGACAACTGAAGTCGTCTTCAGTTTGGTTCTTTCTCAAGCGTGAACTCATCACTGGCAACATTCTTTTCACTCAATTCATTCGCTTCAGTCGTCTGTTATTCATCAGGGTAAAACAAAGTCTAAACACTCGACTTCTCACCTCAAAAATGTAAAACATTCACCAATTCATTTATTGAGTCGGCAAATACTACGATCTTCGGTGTTGACGCCGTGGATCTCGCTGTCTTTGCACCTGAACGGTACAAAGCCCAAAGGCCTGGTGAACTTGCCGCCCAAATGGCTGAAATGACCCATGCAAGCCATGAACACCGAGTGTAAGCACCGCATAGGTCATAGGACACCAGCTGAGGCTGAGGTTATAACAATGTGTCATTAGACATTGTCAGTACATCAAGGCCATTTTTATATTTCGCAAGAGTTATTCCCAGGCAATTATTTGGCTGGTTTATCATATAAGCGAACGCAAAGAGTAGCCGTTTTAACGCTTAAATACCCCTTGTTCATGGTCACAGCAAATTTTTAGGTATTCATGACTTTTTAGACGGTTCTTGTAAGTTATTTTCAGTTTAGTTCTTCCTAGATAGTGCAAAATAGGGACTACTCCAAATGCAGCCGGAGCATAATTCTCTCATCCAGTCAACATCAGTGCAGCGCTACGCTGAACTGTAGTGCGTCACCCTGTGTGTCACATAGACAGGAGCAGATAAGAATGATGATTGTTCCTCATGCTTTTAAGTATAGAATAAAATTTATCTAGAACATCTCTGGAAAATTTCCCCAAAATCTTCTCATCAGCATTGTGTAAAGATAATTTTACTGCACCCAGTAAGCAGCGCTAAGTGACAAGATAAGAATTTCTGGACGTTCAGTTGACTGCGGAATCGTCTGATTGTCAAACATGAGGTCATGGCAGCTGCTCTTCTCAGTGGTCTTGCACTCCCAAGTGCTGATCAGTGTCTGGGGACAGGACTCGATTGGTTGCTTTGTGCAGGGCGAGTGTATTGACTCACTGTATCTTATTGAAACCTCCACCCCACAGGGTGAGCTG
>JAAUXU010114794.1_pt1 | contig 41479 bp, 30 predicted proteins | sample 7278151 | NCBI WGS metagenome assembly JAAUXU01 (sample SAMN14350113, study PRJNA611818) | marine sediment metagenome | isolation source: surface marine sediment (1.8m) | place: French Polynesia: Moorea | collected 2018-08
GGGGGGGGGGGGGGGGGCCCCCCCCCCGCCCGGGGGCGGGTACTGCGGTCTTGTGGGGCCCCTAACGGTATGCAAAGGTTCATCCAAATCGGTCCAACCGTCTCAGATGAGCAGCTCCTAGAGCGGACAAGCGGACATCCTCCTGTAATGTAGATAATGTAGCTAAATGTGTATTACTAACCCACATTTAGATACGTGTACATAGGAGACAGAACGATGGACCTGATAAGTGGAATGGGAGCTAATTTGAAAAAGAAGAACACCAGGAGACACTCAATGGGATCGTTCATGCTCGAATACTTTTCGGCCCCCTTTAAAGTGCACTAGTTGGTAGGAGAGCTTGTGCACTGCTGTACTTGATATTTGCACTGTTCATGACCACAGGAGGATATGATCGATCGGGGGACATCTGCTCGGCATCTGGAATTGACAGTAGTTCGGTCATGCCCAGAACATCCTAATTGCAGACTCCCCGGGTGTAAATTGCACTGTTTCTCGATGCCCAGAAATAGCCATACAATGTAGCAGGCTTTCTCAGCCCGCAAAAAAAAATGCGAGTATTCGTGTGCATACTTCTTTGCCGACCGTACGCAGGCACTACTCAGCTACCTTCAGCATTATCACATACGTAAGCACCAGGTATGTACGACTGAAGAAGAACAGGACGGACGCACGCGTGGTTAGAAACGACGGTTGCAGCAGCTCCCCGAAATAAATATAGCTCGTCGGCTTTCTCTTTTCCATTCTCAGAGAGACCTTCTCTTTCACACACTCTCCCGAGAGAGGGAGAGAGACCTGGCTGGGGAAATTCCCCTCACTGCAAGGCTGTCTCTCGCACGCTCAGTGACGGAGCATAAGCGAAGGCCCTCCGCACAGCAGTGCCTGAGCAGCAGGAAAGTTGTGTACAGTACAGAGGGATTGGAAAGTCGCATGCTGGGCAGTGGAGGAGGAAAGAGTCAGGCATATCGCGCCTGTCTCTTTCCTCCTCTCTCTCTCTCTCTTTCCTTGCCTTTCAGACTAAGCTGGGGCGGCAAGAGGGGAGCTAACCAATCTCTCTCTCCGTCTACTATGCGTTTACCACGTGCAAGGAAGGGTCGGTTCATCCGGGGAGACAGAGGAGGAGGAAGAGGAAGGCTGAGAGAGCAGCCGCCGACCTTTCAGGGCTCGGGGGAGGGGAGGGAATGGGGATTCGCAGGCCCGTCTTCGCCGGAGCTGCTGCTGCTGTTGCCAAACCAGAGAGTAAGTATAGTAGTAGTAAAAGGGGACCTGCTGCAGTTAGTTTGCTGCCAGAGACCCTGCCGAAAGTGTTTTGTGTGCGTGTGTGGTGGATGTAGTAAGTGAAAAGCAGCTAGCGCGGCGGCAGCCACTCAATGCAGTACAGACTAAAAGGTGCAGCTGAAATCTCCTCGTCATCATCCGTAAGAATGAAGTGGGCCTGGCTTTTTCATATATGTCCACACGCATAAGCTCAATAAACGTCCAAGGAGATTATGGTACCACAAGTGCACAAAAGTGACTACGTGGGCTCTTCCTTACGTCGGTTGCAATGAGAGGAGAGAGTGACAGTTCGAGGGTCACCAACCACATGGAGGACCAATCTTCCTGCGGGGAAGTAATCTGAAGTCGCATAACAAGTTGAAATGAGACCTCCGCTCTCAGTGATTCATTACTACAACTGCACCCAATATACGTAGACTCTAAAACTCGACAGAACCTTCACTTCAAGTTAAAGTTCCCGTTGAACATGTGTCCGTATAGATCTTGTTATTTCAACAGTCACGCTCAATTCAACTCTTCAGATACAATAAGGCAACAACAAACTTCTCATTTTGTCACTTTCATCTACCAAAGAGGATATCTACGACGTTAGAAGCGCTACACATACTGCACTTGTACGTGTCTCAACACACATAGGTGCTTACGTCCAAAATCGCCAAGTTTACCAATGTGCTCGTACACTTACTTACCTACCTGTCAGTTCGTACTACAGAGGCACCAAAGTCGTTACACTACATCCCTCTCTATCTCTCTACCATACATATAATCGCTTCATTAGAAGAGGAATCGCTTCCTTTCTCATTACATACGAGGCAGAGGTGGGCAGCCCTTTGTTAAGTGAACGTTGCAGAGAATTTCTTGTTATCCACAACCAGCTGCAAGACAAAAAGAGGAGCTTCTCATCTTTCAATACCATCATTCTTCTTCGACTCCCTTTTCTCCCTGAAAAAAAATCTAAGGACCGAGAGAACAAAGATAAGAAACGGAACAGGCACTCGCACTCGCTCACGGACAGACACCGAGGTACTTGATCAGCGCATAACGTCTCCCTGGAAACTAGATGAGGCTGAAAAGGACGAGTGAACAGGAGAAATGAACCCCCAAGTAATCTCCTTGAAGAATGAAAAAGTTAAAATGGACGCCTCCGTAAAAAGAAGAGGAGGCAAGTCAGGCACCCATCCAGCTTCTGTTGTTATCGCCGCCACGAAGCAGCCACTTCCATGTCTCGACAGAACAACCATCAGGGCCATCGTTTGCGTCAGCAACTCCTATGACTGTAGGATGTGATGCGGACGCATCTTCAACCGGGCCACGTCCGGTCCACAGTGACATTGGCAAATCAATAGTACTGATAGAGATAAGTACGAGACCAATGAAGGATCACAACACTGGCTACAGCAACAAGTGAGCGGAGCCAAGATGCCCTTTGGCTTCGGCGCGCTCAAGAATCTCGCCAACACTGCCGTCAATGCCGCTGCTAATGCTGCCAACGAAGCTGCAAAGGCCGCCGAGAAAGCCGCCGATGTGGCCGTCAAGGCTGCAGACACGGCCGCCGCTCAGGTGGCAAATGTGGCAGGCGCACCCCCACCCACCACGCAACCCACCGCTGCTCCTGGAGGTCCTCGGGCTCCTGCACCTAGACAGCAAGTCCCCAAAACACAGCCTGCCCAACAACAACAGGCTGCCAGGCCTCAAGCACCAACACAACAGCAGCAGATTAGACCCCAAGCGCCGCCACACCAACCAATTCAGCAACAACAGGTGCGTGCCCCAGCACCAGTTGCTGTACAGCAGCAGCAACAGAGACCACCCTTAACCCCCCAGCAGCAACAGCCAACAACACCGCAGCCGCCCTCAGATCTTTTCGCGACCATTAGTCAAAAACCTCAGCAGCAGCAGCAGCAACAACAACAACCTCCCTTTGGAGATGGTCAGCAAACTCCTTCAATGGGTGGACCCTTGGGTCCGTCCATGGATCCGAATCAGCAGCAACAACCGCAGCAAATCCCCGGTCCTGGGCAAATGGGCGGACCAGTGGGTGGCCCACAAGGTGGACCGTTTGGCCCGCAGCAGGGTGATCATATGGGTGGGCCACATGACCAAATGCCTGGACAAATGGACGGTCCACATCCGGGAGGCCCAATCAGTGGACCACAGCCGGGAGGTCCAATCGGTGGTCCACAACCGGGAGGTCCCATCAGTGGTCCACCAGATCAAACAGGTGCAATGCAGGGCGGGCCACTCGGTCCTCCAACTCATCAAAATGTTGCTGGCGATCAGATGGGAAATGCTGTCATGGGCCCGGAATCTCACATGGGGGCACAGCAACAACCTCAGCAGCAGCAACAACCAGGTGGCCTTTTAGATGTGCAGCAAACTCCTATGGGTATGAATCAGATCAATTCAATGGGAGTTCCTCCAGCTCCTGGAATGGGTGGAGCTCCACAGGATCCAACAAAAGGTGTTAATCCAATGGGAAGTCTGCAACCTGGAGTCTCTCAGGACCCTGGTGGAAATTCCATGCAGCCTATGGACCAACCTGTCCCTCAAGGAATTCGAGCTCCAATGGGCGGTCCTCCTCAGATGGGTCCTCGGGGTCCGTTCCCTCAAAGCCCCAGTGGACCAAGAGGACCGAGGGGTATGAGACCCAGAGGACCGGGTCCTCCGCTAGGACCAAGAGGACCCATTGGTCCGAGAGGTCCTGGAGGACAAAGAATGAGGGGTCCCAGGCCGAACATGGGTCTGAGAGGACCAATGGGAGCCCCGCTAGGTCCAAGAGGAGCAAGGCCGTGGGGACCACAGAATGACTTTGCTGATCAGTACGTCCAAGGTAAGACAATAAAAGCGCAGCATAAAAACTCGGAACGTGTTTGTCGTCAAATGCCGCGAACCTCTACAAATGTATTACGTAAGGTTTGTACTTCAATTGGTCTGATGTAACCGAAGCAGACATACGCAGTACGTACATTTCTATAGTATATAATCATTTCCAGCTGTTAGGTGAAATAGGCTCCTCTCCAACAGGCAACGGTAGCTTGAAATTGTGATATCGGACTTTCTATTCGTCTGTTCATCGCTGCCGAGAAAGCATTATTGTTTCTTTACAACAGCAACAGCACTTTTGTACGAACTATAGTACACTAGTACAAACGTACAAGCAGGTACTGACAGCGTACTTCATCTGCACTCATAAGCTAAAGAGCAGCTTCTGCAGTACTCGTTATCCCGTTATTGATGGGTGGTAGAGGGCTATTGACGAGGAGCACGCACAGGTAGCTACGCACAGAACGTGCAGCAAAGACACCGCCCGTCACCGATACATCTGGCCGTCGCGGTCTCCTTCGGCGAGCCCGGCCTCGCGTTCTCCATCTTCGCTTCCGTACTGTCCCCGACCTCATCTCGTCTTTTTCTCCTCACTTCAACGAACATTGGGCTTGATTTGAGCAAGCTTTTTGCTGCAGCCGACGCATCCAGTACGCACGTACTCGTGGCTGCTGCTGGGCGACGGCAATCTCGGGCAGCCCTTGTGGCACACGCAGTACTTACCGCAAGTCTCACGTGCCCACACGTCCTAGTCTGGAAGGCACACGTACGTGTACGTACGGACAAACTCTCTCAGCAGCTATGAAAACCGGGTGGCGTCGCGTGAGTAGGTTAAATCAGGAGACCAAGGCCTTGATAGCGAGTCTCGTGTTGCTCTTTCTTCTTCTTCCTCTCCCGGTGCATGCAGAGAGCATGTTTTTGATGCCATAATCATAAACACTTTCACGAACTGTAGTATATATTTTCTGTAGTGTATTTTTGTTCAGTGTACGTACGTCACTACCTGACTGGGCTACCACGACTGGGAAATCGTGTAAATCTTCCCATGCGAAATTTGTACACGACGTGATGACGGCAAAAACGAAGCCCTCTCACCTTGATAGGAGTCGTTTTCACACAGCGCCATCGCATTAAATCATTTCTCCCGTGATGCTCCAACGGAGAAATAGTAGAAAGAACTTTTTTTAGCAGTATTCTACGCACATTTCCATGCAGAACCGAACGCCCCCTGGCTCAGTAGCGGGGAAATCGAAGGTATGTAGCAATCTTTTATGTTTCAATCGCCAGCGCCGTTTTAAATGTGCAACTTTGTTCAAAAGTGTAGTAAGTAACTTAAATTACGAGCGCCTCGAACTTTGTAAGAGTGAAAAAAAGTCTGCAGTGCTGCTGTTCTCAGAAAGCTACATTTTGTCGTGTTACGGCCGTGCTACAGAGGCCCTGAAGACCAGCAATACATAGATGGGCAAAATTGCTGGCGCCTCCATAAATACGCAATTTTGTCCAAAAAGTGAAGTAAATAACTTAAACCTTTAAGGTCACAAACTTGGCAGCGGTGTAAAAAGGGTGAGTGGACCAGCCATGTTGATAAAGTTATTTATTTAAGTTGCTAATGTTTAGCTATTTTCAAAAGTTCACCCACATGCTTTGCTAAAGTGTTCTATGAGCTTTTACACCTAAGAGTTCTTACGCACTGTACATCTGGAACGTGGAGCTGTGGACACGAATACCATAAACTCTACGCAGGGATTGAAACATCCACATTCAATTCTTTGGAGTGCTATTCGTCACGTATTCTTACTTTCGTACCCGCGGTGATGCTCTGGCGAGCGAGAAAGGCACAATTCCTTTTTCCTGACTTGAACTACCAGGCAACAGAGAGAGAGAAAAACATAAGAAAGGAAAGAAAGGATGCTGAGCACTCGTGCATGCGTACGCACGCACGTACGCACGCATGCGAGTACATATCACGTAGTACGCATACTGCCACACCCTGGGTACGTACGTACATACAACGCCTCCAAGAAGGAAGGCAAGAAGAGGATATTCGATTGAGAAGCAGAAAATCCGATAAGTCCGATGCTTTCATGTATTATACTAGCACTCGTACAGTACGACACAGGAACGATCGGCATAAAAAGGGGCGTTCTCTGGGGTCATCTGCCTGCTTTTTGAATGGTTTCAGCATCCAGTGTAACGTGTGTTCAGAAGTGCGATGCAGCCAGAAGTGTGTGAGTACCGAGCAATTGGACTAAGCCTGGGACTAAGTCTAGGACAGCAGAGAAAAACGATCGAGCTGTTCTTTTCGCTGTTCTCATTGTCCATTGTTTTCTGGCTGGCGAGCGCAGGATCATTAGCAAAATGGCTTGACTGGCGCTGCATACACACTTCACACACAGAGAATCCTCGTTTACACCACCGATCTGGCGTCTACGGTAGCATGCGTGGATACAATGGATGAAGTTCCTCCCTTCCTCTCCGGTCCTTTCTGCGTGTACTTACACACACTTGGCACTATGTACTTTTATGTGTACAATTCCTTGGTGAGTTTGTACATAGGGTGCGTGCAAGTGGCTTCAAGTAACGGTTGGTAATGGTTGATCTTTACCGTACGCAAGAGCTTTTATGGAGATTTAGTGCCGTGTGCAGTTGTTCCACCTATGGTAAACCAATCCCATCGCACCGAATGGTACCCAAAGGCGCCATGCGGGTCGACGCCAAAGCCTCAAGTGCAGTGACAACAGAGTGCTCGTGTGGCCGATGAGGCAATTTCCCAACATTGGGTTTTCACTTTCTTTACCGTCCTAGTCAATCATTTTTTGCTGAAAACCTGAATCCTTCACGACGTCGCGTGCACGAGCTCTGCCTTGGTACAAAAATGCAGGCTGTGAAAAGAAAGCGCCTGAAATGTCCTGCTGTGTAAATACATCAAGGTCACCGACCCCCTAATAACGGTTTGTTGCCTTCGCTAAATGTACGAGACTAGACGGGCCTTCAGGACTTTGTTCAAGTAATTATCTTGATGGCATGTTTCTTCGTTTAATTACATAAGATAGCAGACCCCGAAAAGTTGTCCCTGCTGCATACGCAAGCGCTCCACACGCACATACATGTACAGTAAGCATGTATGCAGGTTTCGCCCGTAGATGGAGGAGAGAGACCTTTGAAGAAAAGTTTCTCTGCCTTAATACAAATTTCTTGCTAATTTGCTCTTACCCTGGCCCTCCCCGTGCACCTTGGGTTCGTCCCTCAACAAATGCACGGCTTAAGGAGACGTCACAAACCTTCAGTAGAGACAAAATACGTGCGTCCAACTAGTACGACAATATATATGTACCGTCGTGTACCTCCGTGCGCGCGCGCGTGCGGTTCAATGCAAACCGTAGCCCTGCGCTACGACAAAAGTTTTGTCGAAAAGGGCTTAGTCAACAAAAAAGTGTCTGCTTACACTATTTCACCATGTGGACAAACTTTGATACGTGTGGATTGGAGGAACTTGAAAAGGAGCATGACAAACGTGCCTCAAGTTGAACAGAGCTTAAATAAATGGCTATTGGGAGAGCGTTTATCGGTGGGACACATTATGAATTCTCGCATTGTCGTCAGGCACTAAACTTTCCAGACGAGGCCCGCCCGCCAGCCTCCCTCCCACTTACCCTTTTTATTCGACCTTGACACCATTGATGCTTAACTGCTTGAGGGAAAGTTTGCTAATGGCGGGGAAGTGAATAGAATGGCCAGCCATTTGCAAGCAGTTTCGTTTTTGGCACACTTCAGCACTTGTGGTACACACATGCGTACAGCATGCGCTTGCACAGTCAACATGGTAAATGACCTGAGCAGGACCCGGCACGTCCGCCCCTAAGTCCGATCCTTTATCAAGACAGTGTGATAGAGGCAGACTCTCAGGATTCTCAGGTAGTTGAAGAAAGTGTGTGCTCTTGTAAGTGTCGATTTCATTTCCATTTGAAAGAAAGGATAATTTGTCAGAGTGAAAGCGACAGTCTGTGCACTAAGAGGCGCGCTGCTGCGGAGAAGTGTTTTTAGAAAGAGCGCAGTACCACAAAAAACGTCTGTCCTTTGTCACTTCTTCCAAAGTGACGCACTTTTTCTTTCACGACCAAGAACGTCTTTTGCCCAAGATAACACGCCGCTTTTTTTGCAGCCATTATGTAGGTACAGTACTAGCTTTGAGTCGTCCTTCCATATGATTAAAGCGTTTTGTGTAAGTTAGGCTGGAAGTGGCATAATAAGGCTACGCGTGTACTGTGTTCACGTGCCAGCACTGATTACAAAGAGGTGTCGCTCTCGGATGGCAGTGCAGCACTACTAATACTGTGAATTGAGCTGATGTCATGGAGCTGATGAGAGGGCTGGAATTAACTTAGTGATTAAGGACAATGTCAAGAGCTGCTAGACAGGTGTCACTTCTCATTTCTTGTACAAGATGTCCAGAAGGCAGAACTGCTCTTGTCTCTTCGCCATGAGCTGTGTGAGTGACGTGTACAACCAAAAATACATCTTTCTCTCGTCGTATCCACGATATCTTTATGAGAACAAGGAAGGACATCTAGGGTGAAGAAACGTAACAAGGAGATCACGCCTATGCTTGTGCCTACCTTCGGCGAGACCTTCTAGCGCAGGCATATCAGGATCGAGAACGTCGTTTACCTCAGAAAGGCAAAAAAGAATTCCTTTCAGGGCATTCACCGTTGCGGTTTTTTGTGACGCACACAGTAGGTGCCTCGTCGATAAGTGAGCTCGACGAACTCGTCTGCGACTTCTCCAACGAGCAAAGCAAGCACAGTCCCTTGCTGATTTTAACGTGGGTGGAGAAGACGCAAATGACTATATAAGAGCGCACGTACAGTACATACCGACAAAGAGGTTCCACTGTGCCTACCCAGGCATTTTCATATGTATGCTAAACCGCCAGGCATCCTGGACAGGACGCTCATTCACAAAGCAACCTTTTCTGTCCTTCTCCTTTCTCCCTGGATAAAGCTGTGTGTGAGATGTTGGCTGGCACCTTTCTCAGGGAGGATCAAAGTGGAAAGAGAGAGAGAAAGCTACAACAGGGGTGCCACGGAGTACCACAACCATTTTTTCGCTTTCTCTAGCAGTCAAGATGCTTTTGGTGAAAGAAACAAGCACTGGACGGCGGGATGAATTCTTCTCCGCAGTGGACCAAGCAGTCTAATGAAGGCTGATGCCTTAATCAATAAGTCAGGCTTCTCGCAAGCATCTAAAATGTTGACCTGGAAACTGAAGAGAGAGTGCGCATTTTCCTTTTAGAGGCATCGGCTCTCCCGCCGCTGTGCATCTCTCTCAGCTATCGGGGGACTTCAAGGTATGACGCTTTAATCATTCAGTCGGTTCCAGGGGTTTGGCCAACCGTCAATAAGTCGAGATCCATGGATCCGACATGATAGCATGTTGATTACGTCTCCCAACAACTTTTTTTTCCTCTCCGCCGTGACTAACATCTTGACTTGACATTATCGAGGAAAGTACGGCAACTTTTCAACAGCAAAAAGACATCCCTTGCCTCTCTTCCCAATTCCATCTCGCCTGAGTGCCACCATTACCTTTTACGACCAGATGATGACTTGTACATACTCCAGTCTTGTCTGTCCCATTGACATTTCTATAAGGCCAAGCTTTCCCATTCTCAAGTGCGTCGGACAAAGAGAGAACGAAAATACTTTCTCCTCTGACGTAACATTCAGCAGATAATATCTAGAAATAAATGGGTTTTGTACGAATGGAGCGATCTCGTTGCACATCTGTTGCAAGATTATTCTTTCTTTCCTTGTACTGGGAGAAAGTTGAGCTCTTCGGCCTAAAATTAATTGCCCAATGCTGCATACAGTCGGCATGGCATGCATATTATGCTTGGTAGGAGTACTGATGGCGACGCTTCATTGAGGACGCTTAAGGATTGCCTCCCCTCCTATTCGCCGTTATTAACCGCGCTTGTTCACGTCTTGGCTTCCATATACTCAACTAATCTTAAAAGGCTAGAAAGTCGCTTGTCGTTATGCGTGCTGCATGTATTTAATCCGCTGGCCCAAAGAACGGTGGAATATGTAATGTCGGAGACCTTTTTTCTCTCTCTCCGTAAAGCGGAACAGGGAGCAAGAACAAGACTTCATTAATACCCGGAAAATGAAGGAAGGTTAGCGTGAGCAAATTGGATCTGTATTCACAGCACGCATGCGTTGATGTTTTCCTTTGTTTTGCTTCAGCCTGCCTCTGCATTGATGTTGCTCCCACTGCAAGTACGGTCAAATCAAACTCCCCAGATGATTTTCTTGTACTCTTGGCCATAAGGTGATAAGGACGCCACGCGCATCCTCGTGGACTGGAGATTAGGTGCAAAGCAGGACTTGGCAGCAGAGCCGCCCATGACACTGCCGATGTCTCTTAACGAAATCCGTTGCAGAGCTCCTCTCTCTCTCTCTCTCTCTCTCTCTCTCTCTCTCTCTCCCTCTCTCTCTCTCTCTCTCTGAACTGTTCGTGTCCTTCCAAATCATCGGAGGCCTATTGTATACGGCAACAATCCGTGGATTCCCGACCAAAGCTCGTGTTTATCAGCATCAAGTTGTTGCCCTTTATGCTGCTGGGCCAGGGTAGGGGACAATTGTTAGTGCGGCTCGATGAAACATTCGCTTTGTATGCGTACAGCGTCGTACCCTTGTACGTTAGAGAGTCACGGGGTAGCAGCCCAACACAGCCTACGGTACATGGTGTTACATCTTTACAGGGAAAATTGCAATCCAGAGCCTTCTGGCTTATCTTTCATGGTTACTGGAATCCTGCAGAGAGTTTCTGTGATGTTGGAAACTTTCCTTCAGTCATTGTTAACTCGGATGCTGCTGTGAGCCGAAGGTATGATCCACGAAAGGACAGTAAAACTTTGCGTACGTACTACGCACACACTATTGTATTGTACGGTATGTGGTACATTAGATAACTGTGGGGGCCAATTTGTGGCGAAATTAGTTTTGGGAGAATCTTGTTCCTTCTCAGGTCCTGCGCACAGTAGGTATATTTATGGCCTTCGTTACGAGCTGCTCACGTGATGATTGGTCCCCCTACGCTCCACCGACATTGCTTTACCTAAAGCGAGCAAAGAATCTCGTCACGTCAAAGAGCGCACAACACCGGTCCTATCGGTCGTGCTGACTGCGTGCATCTTGCACAAGCCAATGAAACTCCTCCGCTTTTGAACGGGAGATTATCGCTTATGTGGATCGGAGATACACCGCTCTACTGTACCGGGTCGTATTTGTGGGAGGAATGACTCCAGTCACGACAGTGCAACTCAGGACCACAGAACTGTGCCGAAGTGTACGTACAGCAACGCGCATTTCAAGCTGCAATCGGAAAGTGCGCACAGGAAAAGCAACGTACAACAGTGATGTTGGCTTAGGGGATGGGAGGACATTTTTGTGTGTACTCATCTGCAACGAAAAATCCGATGATCACAAGGACGCAAAAGATTTTCAGGATCTTTTCATTGGGGTCGAATGCATCAGGAGGTTCTGCTGGTCCGCAGGGGTACACATGTACCTACGTTCAGATCCGAGCTGGTCAACATGAAGTACACATACTGTGGACGCAGCTTGTGTGGGCTTCGTACATCAAGACGAGCAAGGTCAAATCTTTAACCCTCGTTCTTAGTGAAATCCGACGCCTATGAGAGCAGGTCCGGCTCTCGTAAGTTATAAGGTCACTTCTTTTCCTTTCTAAAGTTGATTAAATTCGAGAGGGAAAGAATGGTGAAAAGATTTCTAGACCAGTCTTTGAGTCAGTTTATAAATTCTTCTGCAACCTGCGGTGTAGCTCAGTGATGAGGTGAAAGTGTTCTTTTCTGCTTCTTCAGGTGAGTTGGTGCTCTCTTTTGTTAACTGCTGACTAGTGACGTAGTGGCAAGGGCAGTTTTGTCTCTGCCTGAGGATGCCCCTACAAGCGGCGCCCACTGTCTCAAATCCATGCCACATACGACAGGCCCAGTCTGCTCCACACATGCCTACTACCCCCCCCCCCCGCACACACCTCCACGGGTACAGTAACTTGCACAAGACGGTAGGTAGTTGCACAGCAGAATTTTTCATATCATCGCAACAAAAAAAGAGAATGTGGCCTGACATACTGTGGTTAGCACACGAGTTATGGTACGGTACTTGCCGAGAAATAACGTTCCATAACCATTTGGCCTAGCGTTACCCAATTTCTGTGCATTTTTATAGGATGGCAAAGTTGGCGTGGAAGGAGCTCTTTTGGATACTGTAAGCACCTCTACGTGCGTGTGAGAGAAAGAAGCTTCTGGAAAGATAAGAAATGTCACTATACAGGGTGGAGCACGAATCCGTTAAAAGGGCAACGGAAGAAAGTGGCATATGGGTCGTTTTTGCGTCAGCACGGAGAAAAGAGTTAAAGACAAACAATTTGAAGGTATGAGTAAATCCAACAAATCCCTTTCACACGTTCATTCAGTTGTTCTACCCTCCACGGCGATCTTGGCCGCCGAACGGAGCGAAAGCTGGCGCACACTTTGCTGACGCAATCGGGGTCCAGATTTTGGCCAAGGCTATTCGAGATACGCTGTCGCATGGTGTGAACGCGCAGCGCCATCAATCCCGTCCCCTTTCCAGCAGTCCAAGGGACTCAGATCCGGACTGGACTGAGGCCAGCGAGGTCCCTCTGCCGAAGAGTGCATGGGCTCTGCAGTCTGGACTTTGTTCTCCCAGTGATCCTGAGCTGTCTGGTAACCTCGTATCCTCGGTAGTACTGCAGTACGTACTATGACAACGTACAGCACGTGCGTACTATGTGCGTGCCGGAGCGCGAACAGGCTTAATATGACAAAACCACCATTTTTGTAAATGAGAAAGCTCGAGGCGGCAGTTGCGAAAGCGTTTCTTTTTCACTTGGATAGTCAGTTTTGGGTCACAGAGGGTCAGTTAGGAGGATTTCGACACAGACAGCAGAATGGTGCCACTCATGCAGTCGGCGCTGGGACAGAAAGCACAACAGAGCCTTTCCTTTTGTACCGAGTTCTGTCCTTGCCGTGTCTCTTGATCAAGTTGGATTCGTGGCATTGTAGGACGTGGAGACGTGGGGGAGGGACGCGAATCGACGCGTCTTAGTAGAAGACCAATTGCTTCTGCGCACGTACTGCAAATGCAGGGCGGACGACGGACTTGTCGCACAGTGCAAAGGTAACCTCTTAGCCTGTCCATCAATCCCTGCGTACTGACATTTCCAGGGGAAAAACCCTCGAGAATGACAAAGCGTACTACTAAAATGCCAATACTCTTTACTGCCTTTACTTTGCCGAAGTGTACATATGGCTTATGACTATGAGCCACTCTGTCCGGTGCATTTTCCAATGCAGGATTGATTCTGAGACGTCCTCTGTCACCTAGACCTGACAACGGTGACGATGGACAGCAATCAATGAATGGCTATCGGCTTGTTTTCCCTCTTTGCTCAAGCAACTTGCTGCACTTCCTCTATGCTCTGCCTCCTTGCACCCTGCGACAAGGAAAACATGGAAATGAAATTTCAGTATATTCAGCCCGACAAAAGAAGTGGGCACGCGAGAAAACCATTACTGGAGAAAAAAAACAGTGACTTTAATTTTGGCGAATGTCAGTCTAGCCCGTTGAGGAGTGTGTGAGGACTATTAGGAGAGGGAAAGGCTATTGCCTTTCCGTCCGTCCATCGCCAGTCCACGGTGGGCCGACTTGGACTGGAGCCAAGGCGTCAGGTGTTTAATGCCAATAATAGAAACAAGTCCCCAAAAGAGGAGGGCTCGAGTGAACCGATGCCAATGCTGCTGTCACAGCCAGTCGTCGGGGAACTGCATCAAGCGAACGTATGCACGCCTCTGCCTGGTCTGCGGGAGACCCTCAAGAACTCTTATGTCTGACTGCTCAGTCGCTCTTGTACGTTAGTTGAGACAGGCCGTGCAGAGAACCGGTCATCCCAGGAAAGGATAGTAGACACTGGCTTTCTCCGTTATGGCATCATCCGTCGAACAAGTGACCTAGGTAGGTCAGCAAACATCTCCTGCGAATCTGCAGGGGGAAAAAGAAAAAAAGACTTGTTGCTTTTGTCTTCGAGGCCTTGACAGTCGACCCTGAAGGGTAATAATATGAGTGTCTACCACGAAAGCTTCTGTATACCCATGAAGAAACGGACCAGAAGTGATAGGCTTATGCATACGAGCTGCAAACACGGATACTGTTGTACAGCTTCCACAGCACGCACTGGTATCGGTCTTGTACACATATTCTGAGTAATCCATGCTAAACAGCTTGAATGCAGAAGCATGCGGTGCATGGAGCTACGAAACTTTTAGCTGTGGCACACAGGCGTATACAGTACGAGTGCGTATATCAACGGTAGACAATAACAAATACTATGTAGTTCGGGGTACAATGTCCTCTGGGCTAATAATGACTGGCTGTATATTCGTAGGAGAGCCGAAGCAAAGATTTTTGTGGGTGCCCGAGCAGGATGTCAGTGGCTGCAGTGCTCCAAAAACTTTCGAATAGTAATGCGACTCCTATCCTCGCTAGGCAACCAACTTATGCATCTTCATACTTGATGGAGCTTCTTTTACAACAGTGTGGCTGATCAAATCAGGACAGCGAGGCATGTAGATCAACTTTATCAAGATTCTCAAAGAGTATGAGGAGTAACAAAATGAAATGTTATCATCAGAGAGATAGACCGTGTACATCTGAGCCGACAAATCAGTCAATGTGGGCACAATTGGCCTCCACATAGCTACGGACGTGGATAGTGTTGCTGCAGTACTTTTGCTAGACCGTAATCGCCCCGGGCTTCACATTATTCTCGAGTAGAGCAGCGTTGCCAGGCTATGGTCAGGAAAATACGCCTAAATTGTCTCTAAAATTTGCCAGATTCGCAACTTGTACTGAATACGCTACTTTTAAAATATGCCAACCGCTAAGTTGCCGCCGTAGAAACATGCCAGGCAATACCAGAGTTATCCACGAAAAATATTCTCCCCCCTCCCCCCGTTGCTATATCCTGGGCACGTCAACTTTAAACCGGTGCTAGTAAATATACACGTGTGCATAACAAGAGGCAAAGTTTCGTCTGAATGGGTATCTGAAGCTGACGTTGGGGTGTCCTGATAATGCGGACGTTGCCAATGACATGACAAAAGTGATGAGAAAGATGAGAGCACTGAAGAACATGATAGCGACGGTAAAGAATCCCAGATGAAAATGCCAATAGAACTTCATATAAGTGCATCTCATTAATAAACTTACCAGAAGAGGCACTTAGTATGTGTTTGTAATCAATGTACAAAGTATGGTGCATTAATCCAACCCCACCTTTTTTTGAAATTTTGTCACTTTCGTACTTAAGATGCCGACTACATTAAGTGGAAAACTTCGATGCACATAAGTCCCAAAGCAATATGCCAAAGGGTTTCGAAAGATGCCAGTGAGCAAGACTGGCTCAACAACGCAACAATCCTGACGTCCTTCACGTTCTGTGATGATGCCAATTTGTTATTTCAGAAAACGTCACTAATGAAACCGCAGCAAACATATTCGCGCATGCTCTCACAAATTTTCGTCGAACTCCTACTCCTACTTCTTGACCTTGCCACAGACGTCCTGATTTCGGTCAGCCACACTGTACTTCTCCTTCCAATCCTTCTTCTCGCTCAGCGCATTTTCTTGCTGCAACCTGAGAAGAATTTTCAGCTTTCTTGCTCGTTGATGCTAGAGGTGGGCCTTAAGTTCGCAACTGCTATTGCTACATCAGCAGAAATCGTGCCGATGACAACAATTCTGACCCCTGAAAGCATTTTCAGACGCCCTAGTGTCGTGCAGCGTCCTGGCCGCGTTCACCGTCGTGGGCACTCGCATGGAGCACGCCAGCCCCGACCACGCGTCCTTATCCAGCCTGACCCACCTGTTACTCTCTCCTGCAGTTGTGTCTCCCGTCCACCCGCACCGATCTGTTCCTCGTGAGGCCTTCTCTGTATCAGTCGCCCTGAACTCCCTCTTTTTGCTCCGGTAGTCCTAACTTCTCAGCGTTGCTCGCCACATCCCGACCCCGTACATTATGCATGTGCTGATGACTCCCGCTTCGTTTGGTCGAACGGAGCTCGAGGACTTCAGCTGGAGCTTCCAGCCCTTGGAGCGACGAGACTTTCGCTCGTTTCTTCCTCCCTCGCCCTCTGAAGGAGCTATCAATTGGCTATTTATGCCCGGCTCACGGATGAGTGATGGAGTGGGAGTAAAAGAGAGTCTTTGCTCCCTTCAGTCCACGTTATGCGCGAATGCTTTGCCAAACGATCTTGTGCTCGTCGAAGTACACACTCAGGCCGGTTGCGCGCGCGGAGTCACGAGACAAAGGTTGGCGCTTGGTCGCTGCTGCCTGGGGGGAGGCAAAACTTTCCCGCGAAGGCCTCTGCTCATATGATTGATTAGGCCTTCTCAGAGTCGCGGCCTCTGGCTGAGTAAGTACTGTTGGAAGGCTTTCCGACCGTGGCTAAAAATGCAGGCTCCGACTGAGTGCGTGGTAATAGGCAATAGTAAATATGTGAAAAACGACCCCCGCCTCGCCCTCTTCTCAACATGGACCGCATGTACGTACGTGTACTATGACTACGTAGTGCATGGTAGGGAGTGCATACGAACCTGCCGAAATGTGTGTACAGTTCGTTCCCGCATGACACTGTTACCTCGCGCGGCCCACATGCAAATTCAGAGGAAAACTTTGTCATTCTCTACAATAATTCGAAGACCACGAGGTATACACATGTACATCCGGGACTGACAGTATATACGAACAGTCCGTACGCACGTCCTGGATGAAGATGTAATTTCCTCTCCGGTGGGAGGACTCCACAGTAAATATACTGACGGAAGTGCAAGCATCGCCGCGGTTGTACGTATGCCAGAAGTACGACCGGGACATCGCTACTTTCATTGCAATTACGACGGTAACTAATGGCACTGAAGAAATTTTCCAGGTAGATCGAAGCACATTTTATAGGGTGATCTACGTACTTCTCTCTTTGACGGAAGCAGAGAAAGTTTGGTAGACAACTTTATTTAAAAACTCCCATAATTTTCATCACAGTGCAGCATGCTCTGTACTCACGAGAAGTTCATGAAACCCATCCAAGTTCGAAAAAGTTTTTTTTTGAAGACCTGCCCTGCTGTGCAAGCTGGCGCTGAAGTTAGTCCCTTTTCATGGCCATTCTATTAAGTTTGACTACTGAAAAAAGTGGACGAGCCGCTACTACATACTGTGCGCTGAAATCCTCTTGAGACATCACTTAAGTGAGTCAGCTGCTCACTTATCTCTTTTGCATGCCACAACCTTGCCATAAATGTGACAAATTCCAACACAATTATAAATGACTCTGAAGACAAGTGGAACAAAAACTTTCTTGAGCAACGACATGATTCATGACTCGCATTTGTAATAGTTCATCCCACTGGGATCGACTAATCCTAGGCTTCCGTCGTAAGAGTTCTTCTTACTGCATACTAACTATGCTTGGCTGCTTTGCTCCTGTTGATGGATCACCTTTTGATTTGCCGGGTTACCTTTTGGGGCTTTTAAGGAGACTCCACACAACTTTTATCTTGCCTGAATTAAGAGAAAAGAGCAAGGAACGGCTCTGGAAGATATTCCGGCGCGGAGCATAGTAAGTAAACTGTCTATATAGACCGCGAGGTCCTTATGTACGTCTGGGACTCTGTCACGTTTATGGGCGCTCCAACCGCTGCATCGATCGTCCCCAAACTTGGTCAGCGGACACTACTTTTCACGCGCTATCCAATAGCGGGTTTGGATTCGCATTTCGAGGCCGGTTTGAGGCGGAAATCGCGATCCAAAGTTACATTTACTGCATAAGTCAAGACTCCTAATAGGGAATCTCGCTGGGGGAATATAGCTGTGCAGTCTCAGTATTTATTTATCAGTTGCTACCCATGGTGAAAGCGGGAGAAAGAAGGGTAGGAAGAGCTGCCACGAAATATCTCGCACTCGCAAGTTCACTTCAAAAATTATTGCACGCACTGTAAAAAGATAAGGCAACTTGTCAACTCTGGGGGAAGGAGGGAAAAGAGTGAAGAGGAGGGAGAAGAGATGAGCCAGGGTTTCTTTTAACCAAAACATGGACAAAAGGGATAGGTGTGTGGACCACTCGATGCAGGACACGGAGTGCAGGGACAGCACGAAGCACGCGGACAGCAGAAAGCGAGGAGGACGAAGCGAAAGACTGACAGAAATAGGGCTTTATAGATTTCCTCCGAGCAAAGCCAGGTGCGGCTTCGGCCATTCGTTCATAAAGTGGTTGGTCATGTGATGGCTGCGGAGAGATCTTGTCTTATCTCAAGTCAGGCCGGGAAAGGTAGGCCTGACACTGCATTGCACACCAAGCATGAAGCGAAAACCAGAATAGCACTTAAAGGCAACTCACGTGCTAATATTTAAGGCATGAATTGTGGTTCACAATGTACTTCGGTATAAGTGGTGTTATCGCTGTCCTGGCTGTTTAGGTTAGGTTAGATCAAGTCAGGATCAGGTTGGACTTCTTTGGTTAGGTTGGTAGGGTTTGGGTTAGGGTTTGGATAAGTTGGATCGGTCTCCGTCCTTCCCTACCCTCACGGGCCTATTAGACCGTTTTTTTAAGCCCCTTTAACTGATAAAAAGTCTTCATGGAACTTTGACCTGAGTCCGAACTCGGGGCTCTGGCCCTATCGGACTGAAAATATCGGCTTGGGCAGGTGTTTTGTCATCCCTACTTGACTGCGTACGCACGTACACGCACGCGCGCAGCACAAGCACGTCCTTCCCTCCGTTAGGGCTGTATAATCACCGTAAGGCAAGAAATGGCATCAGTTTTAGGTGCTTACCGGGGAGGAGACAAACGAAAGTTGGGAGCAGTCATAAAAAGTTATAGCAACCTGCGAATTTTTGCTGCTTGCACAACGAAAGTTCGTAGCAGTCATAAGCAACCTGGCTGATGCAACTTTATATGACTACTGCTAACTTTCACAATGTGGTAAAAAGTTGCAGGTGGCTGCATATGTCCTAGTGTTTGTATGGCCGCAGCTTTGTCTAAATATATAACCGTAGCTAACCGACACCGACTTGCAATTATGGAGCTCCTGCGAATGATAGGCGAATGAAACTAATTTTTTGACATTTGTCTTCCCTGAGTAGCACGCACTACTTGCTCGTATCAGCAAGCCGAAATCAGTGGAAAGTGCTATTTTTACGGTAGTACGTGATGTTCAAATGTCTTTCTAATCTCTCCAACAAGGCCATTGTGGAGTCAGTGCATACGCATGGACTACGTATAGGCTAAGACGAAAATAGCTTAGCTCTTTTCCAGCAATCACTCCCTATACAACACACTTTTAGAATAAGTTGTAGTAAGAACGGTTGCAAACATTGTAGCGCTCTACATTCACTTTCCCATCTCTTTAGATGGCATACGTATATACATGTCTATAATATTCATGCCAAGTGTCACAGGCTCAAGGCGCAAAAAGGCAACTCAAAGAAAAAGTATTCGTAACTGCAAGAGACTACTCACGAAGAGTGATCAGGTTGTTTACTGACGTCTCGCACTGTGGATGAAATGGGTATTGAAGAACATTCGTTCATGTGGACCGCTCAATGTACTCATTCAATTGTTCATTGAGTGTCCTTTCCCCAATCACCACCCTGCACTGAATGCTTTTAAATTTGCCTTGCGTTGTCGAAGTGGAAAGCCATGAGTATCCTTTACAAGATCCATTTTTTGAGACTTTCCCCAAGCTAACTTGAATACATGGTTTCAGGGACATTGAGTACTAAGTCAGAAATTTCTCCACTGCACGACTGATCAGTAAAAAACTGATGATCACCCTTCGTGACAGATCTTTCGCGAGCCATCTCAGCATTACGAATACTTTTGAAAACGCTCTTTTTGCGTTTTTTGAGTCCTGAATGTTGCATCAACGAATGTTATAGATGAATTTCAAGCGTGCGCTCTCATCGAGCAGTTGAAGGACTACAGTTGTTGTTACTACAACTTTTTCTGAAATTGTTTAGTTTAAGATGAAGAAGTGCTGGAGGTTTTGCAAAAAGTACTTTCAAATCTGACGGTGTAGAGTATAAGTATCGATTTTATAAAGCACGAATGAAGTCACCATGACGTCTTCCTTCCAAACGTGCCATTGCAATGTACAGCCGTCCTGCCATCTTGGCAATGATTCCGCTCCCTGCAAGCAAGCTGATGTCCAAGTTGAGGCATGACGGCTGAAGAGGTTATGGACCGTGGGTCACACCGTGCTGCAGGCCAGGAGAACTAGACTGAGCGAGCTGAGGCTGTGCCGTAGGCTGAAAAGGGCACGAAGCTCCTTGTTAGAGGAAAGATTGATGTCAACTTGCCAAGAACCAAAATTGATGTGCTGTTTGGTGCTGCTCTCTGTCACAGATCGTCGATACAGAGCACAAGAACTTTGGCGGCCTAGCATGTGGCTCCTCCGTGATCCAGAGTTTTCACAATGCAAAGGTGGAATTTAATATCAACTTTCAGAATGAGCCTTACCGATCTTACCGATCAGGCTGAAGAGATGTGTTAAACGGCCTGTCTTTTCCACTGCCCGTACTGTTCATTTGCGCTATCAAAACCTTATGGCCCATTCCTGTCGTCATTAGATCATGCACTGGAGATGGAGTCTGGAGTGGCCCTGCAGGCTAATGATCTTAAAGTATGGCCATCATGTGGTGATGCTGGCTCTTCTGGTCAACAAGGCACTGATACTGAAGCAGCCATCAAGGGTGTGAGTCGAGAGCTTTCAAGTATGATATGGACATCAAGTACTGAGCAAGCAGTCACAGCTAAGCTCGCAATCTTTTTGCCGTGCAATAAGAAAAGATACCGTCAGAGTCTTCATGTGACAGAAACACACTTTCTCCCCAAAGCATATATTATGTCTAGAGAACCAGAAAATGAGAAGGAGAGCTAATCACTTGACACTCATGAGTGAAGCTTAACATAGAGGCTTGTCCACACTACATAATTGCCATTGCATGTTTGGTTGCATCAGAGTGGTAGGCCCGAAGCCGATAAAACAAGGTAGGAAAGAGAGAGACAAGAACTTTTAGAAGTTGTAGAGCTGTTTGTGGTTGTGAGAGGTTTTGGTAGCATCCACTGTAAGTTGATGCTTAGCCCACCCTAGTCTTCCAGAGAGCGGAGAGTCCAGGCACTTTGGATCCCCTCCTGGCTGAGAGGTGCCCATTGTCCATGGCTTTCTTGACCAGGCGGCTAAGAGCTAAGTTGCGGTAGAGGGTCAGGCCATCATCCAAGCTCTCGGGGTCTAAGTCTTCTGGTGAGAGAACCAGACGTACCATCATTAATGAAGTGTGACAACATGGACATTTACCGTGTTAGTGACACAGGCATTCAGTCATTGCATTGTTATGCAGGCTACATTGTTATACTACCCCTGAGGGGAAGGGGGGAAGCAATTGGAGACAAAGTATGAGTAGCTAGGCCAACCAATGGCAGACTGGCATCATTTGAGTATGTCCTATATTTAATGACAAAACCGTCATCAATATCCCGAAGGTCTCCTTGTGACATCAGTAACAATGTGCCCAAACCAGGCAGACATTGACACACACTTCAGACAAGTATTGCCATAATCTCTCTGTTACATTTCCTAACTTAAAACTTCCAATGGTGCCTTCTTTTGCGACTCTTACTAAACATGCAAGGTGTGCCCATCACAGCAGTACTCACCAATGGAGAAGTCCCCCATCTGGCCTCTTTCCACTAGCCTGGTGTCCCTCTTCTCCAAGGGGTTGGCCAGAGCAAAAGTGACACAGAGAGCAACAACCAAGCAGATGGACTTCATAGTTGAGAATGAATTGATTTCAACCTCATTGGAGGGCCTTTTATAAGAGCACAGAAGAAGCAGAGACAACTAATTTATTTCTTGCATGTTGTTTAAGCATCAAGACCAGCATCATGCAGGTACAACAAATCGTGGGAGCCAATTATGAAAGTAAGCGTTCATTTAAATTTGAATTAAAGGACATGCACGCTTTTCAGCAGGACTGACAAATCTGAGGGAAGCCTGGAGTCAGGTGATTGAAGCTTCTTGCTGTTTTGAAACGTGGCAGTAAGACGCTAAAGACTCTCATGAGCATTAATCATCTCCTAGCCTGTACATAGTGCACACAGGCATACGATATACGTATGTAAGGCCTCGGACTGGTCAAAACCTCACTCAAAATGAGGAAAATATGCTTCACATTGCGGCCAGCCAATTCGTAATTCAAGGTGAAATTGTTGCTTTTCCCCTAAACTTCCGGTAAAAAAGTAGTTTTTATAGCGGTAGATGGTTAGTCATATATGATACTACGCCAAAGAAACGGGAAAAACCATGCATATAACGCTATACTACTGTGTTTTAAAAGGAAACTCAAATATCGCTATAAAATGGGTCCTCAGTGCCCTAAAAAAATAATAACTTGCACGTTAAGTGTGGTGTGTTTAAAGACATGCCTGTCTTTATCACAAGTACTACTAATATACATATTTGTTAGGGTGTTTTGATTTTTTTTCCGTTTTTAAAAGAGTGCGACAACTCAAAACACTGATGTTTCGTTAAAGGAGTTTTTTCTTAAATGATTTTCTGACACCCCTAAAAATGCATGAAGACAACTGCCCAAATCCACACTTCCAAAAATGCTGATTCTCTGATTGAGCTGAAATTTTAGGTGCCAACAGTAGACAGTGTCTAGCATTCTAGCATTGGCACCTAAAATTTCAGCTCAATCAGAGAATCAGCATTTTTGGAAGTGTGGATTTGGGCAGTTGTCTTCATGCATTTTTAGGGGTGTCAGAAAAAAACTCCTTCAATGAAGCATCAATGTTTTGACCTGTTCCCCCCTCCTTAAGCCTGAAAAAAATTGAAATGCCCTAATAAATGTCTATACATATATAAAGAGGAGAAGTTGATGTTTGTTATGTTTTCATGCTATAACCGTGGGACATCAACCCCTAAGACCATATATATTCTGAATCAGCATGACAAGGGGAATGTCTTAGGCCTCTTTTCATTGGGGCTCGGGTCCAGGTTCTCGTGAAGGAAAGGTTTCACCATCTGGTCGGTTGAGGAAGTTTTGTTTGCAGAAAAGCAAGCACAATCAACTGTTCTGTGGCATTTTTGAATGTAAACTTTCTCACCCCACTGCAAGTGAGGGGCCAGTGAAGCAACCAAATTTGATGGCGTAAAATGCATGGTTGGCACAAAGCTCGGGACCCAGCAAAGCGGGTCAAGTCTGCTGGCGGGCGGGAATGAGAATAGCCCGAGCAATATCGGGTATCTCCGCTAGTATATATAATATATAAAATAAATAGTATATATATGAAGCGTGAGGGCCGTATGTGCCTCTTTGTGTCTGTGTGTCCAGCTGTTATGCGACGGCCGTGCGAGATGTGTACGTGCATGGTCAGCGTGAAGTACGTGGTGAGCACGAATTATAATCAGTCCAGAGGTGAGGGACAGTGGTTGAGGGTGTGCGTCAGGGTGAGAGATCGTATCAATGACTTCACATTGCAAGCAAGTGAGTGAAGGGCGAGTTTCGGACTCATAGACATTTAGCACTTTACGTCTTTGCCGCTATTCCTACCGAGCAAAGTGGGTACGGCGTAAGCGCTAGTGAGCAAATCAATGGTTTCGGAGAAGAAGTACTTTAAGACGCCCTCTCTCAACTTAGAGTTAGACGCTGCAGTCTCGATTTGACCATGCTTACCTTTTGAAAGTAATGATTTATTCTGATCTGGCCTGGCCTAGGTGACCATCACTCGCGCCTTGTACTTCAGAAAGGCATGAATAAACTTTTCTAACATTAGTAGTTCACATAGTTATCAATAAAAAATGGGAGTAGCGTTTCCCATCCAATCTTTTTGAGGTCATTACCCAAACTTTTCCAAAACCAAACCTAACCGTCTTTCCTTTACCTCACATGATGGAGACCGCGGAAGGATAACTTTAAAATTTAAAACATTAGGGGACCCCTTCAGCACTTCGTACTCTAACGCATTTTTACCTCAGCTAAGTTACCCCATGGAGAGATTTGCCCTGAGGTTGGGAACCACCTTTTGTAGTTATTTCTAAATCTTAATCATTCAATGTAAGTTTAAAAAGTAAAGTACCCCTATATTTCATTCTAGGGAAAAGTTCACTAGAGCTTTTTTCTGAGGCGAGGGCACATTTAATTACCAAATTTCAATTTGGTACTGTACTCATCGAAATTACCCGTGAGGTGAACCCTCAACCCGGGCACCCCAGAGCATAATATGGAAATACCAAAACTTTTTAGTGACGAGAAGGGGGTGGGTGTCTAAAGTTGCAACCGAAAGCAACAACGCCTTTTGACTTCTCCCAATTTCCCTGTGAAGACGCCCCCAAAAAGCCACGTGGACATTTTCGCCACAGCCCGGTCCGGCAAGTGCTGGCTGTCCGGGCGCACTTTGACAGCCTCTTCACCCTGTGTCGGCATTTGCACTATTGTTGCACCACTTTAAGCAGCTCCCCTCTCTGGGTCGGCGCCTCCAGCGGCGCCTCCAGCTCCCTCAGCCACACGCCCAACGTGGGTTTCTGCGGCTGGCAATCATTGGGGGGAAGATGCCAAACTTTGGGAGAGAGGAGAAATGTCGGCAAAGAAATTCTAATCCGAGCAAGCGGAAAAAAGCCTCACTCTGCCTCGCTTGATGCCTGCTGCTGAGAAGGAGAAAGAAGAGGGCGCGAAAAGTTTCTCCTCCCCTGCTGAAATTCACAGCAGCAGTTGGTCCTTTTCTGACATATACGACGTAGAAACAGCAGCCCAGTAATACTGTACTTTCTGGAAAGTACTGCGGCCACGCCAGGGCCCCGTACAGTGCTTGGAGGAAAGTAAGTTGCCTGGTATATCTGTAGTCACCACCCACAGTTACTCCTTTTTTTTGCCAGAGAATGTTGGGAGAGCCGCTCTCTCCGGACGCACGCGCGCACGCGAACACATCTGAACTGAATTACGAGTACTTTCTTGCCTGCTTCTCTTTCTGACCTTCTCACCAGAGACGAATTGTAAATTCGACCTGTCTTTAATGCGTCGGCGAGCAATAAATCTGACTGTGTCTGGCGAGTCCGGGGTGGAGCAGGAGGAGAGCGCGGACAGCCAGACCTTAGGCAAATTTTGCGTATGCAAATTTCGCAAGAAGCAAATGCGGAATGTGCTCTGCTCGTGGCAGTTAAGGTGTCAAGGCACTCTCGGCACCAGCGATAATTTGTTTTTCTCCCGTCTGATGCGCCCCACTCAGGCCTTTTCTGGGTGCCACTGTTGGAGTAGGAAAAATTGGGGGGCGGAAGCACTCTGAAAGGAAGCTTCAGCTCTGGCGTCTCTCCTAATCGTGGCATTCACTCTACAGCAAAGTGAAGCTCTGGAGTGCACGAGTGTCCAGAAAAGTGGGAAAGTCTGCGTAGTTTCCTACCTCCCCAGGCTCATCTGCGTATCGTGCCAAAGAAAACTGAGGGGTGGTGCTGGTGAGAAGGAGGTTGCAGAGAGAGACCACTTTTTTGTCCGCTCTTGGATGTTTCCACCATGCCGAGTCCGTTACCCGATTCACTGCGGCAGATTTTGATCACATCAGTTAAAGGAGGAGGAAAAAAAAGCTTTTCCATTGTCGGGAAGGCCCGGACATAAATGCACTACTGGGTAGGGATGCGTAGCTCAGGCTGTTGTTCGAATGCCTCAGAACAAGATGTCATGGTGAGAGAAGTGTCAGTGTTGGTCCGTGTCACGAGAAACTGAAGTACCAGTACGTGCATGAGTGAACTTGCGATTTGTCAACACAGTCCTCACTGAGAGAGAGCTTGGGATTAAACCACTTGGCACACAGAAAGCATGATTTATCAGTCGCACTCAGACTGTCTTGTTTGGACCGTGGCTAGCTGGACTGTGCACCGGCACCCGGGGCAGAACTTCTTTGAGCCACGAGGGCTGAAGATATCCAGGCTCCAGGGAGAGCACTCAACGGGAGGGGGAGCAAATCCATGCTAGTAATTTCTTTACTCTCGAAGTGCTCGGAACACACAAGAAGTGCGAGTAATCAAGACATTCACTCCGGACAGGACGTACGTACGTGCGTGAACTGCCCTGCTCCGACCCCTTTTTATCTTTTCCTCCTACTCCTCTCTCCATCTCGCACACGTTCACGCACGCACGCACACACTTCTATGACCCCACAAACTCACAGTGCGTTTAGCAGCAGGGAAGCAATATAACACAGGATTAGGTGGACCGAGGAGGAAGGATAAAAAAAGGCGCCCAAATTGGCTTTTGGGTCTCATCACTGAGCCGGGCCTCGACAAACCTTCCTTTATTACTCCACTCCCTCACCACCACCCCAAGGTTTCATGGACCCTTTTCTGCAACGTCGTATTAATCGACTCTGCATTCATACGACTCAAATGCCTCGAAAGTGCTGCTGTACCCCAACTTCTGCGACGCCGACCGCAAGGGTGAGGAGTGGGACAAAATTTGCACGGTCTAAACTGGTCTTTCAGTACAGTACGTGTGTGGCTCTCACGGCTATCATCTCATTTTCGCCGTTTCTTTGGCATGTGCCTCCAATTCCTTCGCTTGGAGATCAAATAAAGAAGAGAATTGAAAGAGAACCCCGCGGGGCAGGGACCATTTTGCCTTCCTCCTTTGACAGCCCAACTTCAGTGCGTTCATCCGGCTTTGTACGCGTACCAACGAGTGGTGCGAGCTGCCTGCGATTTAATAAATTCCTCCGGTTCAACTATACCGCTCTTCAGCATTCCAACCGTTTCTTGAGGGGGAGGGGACGCCTTTTTTTTTCAACGAGGAAAATCCTCGATTCCACCGGAGTTTTTCGGCCATAACTCTGGCTGACTTTGGAGTACTGCACGTATATGAAAAAACATTCTTTCCACTCCCGACTCTCGGCCCGAGAATCAAGCTATGCCTATTGCGGTACAAAAACACACCCATACCTCGTACTAGTAGCAAAAGAGGCCGAAATGAGAAGTCAAAATATTGGTAAGGAGAGCAGGAAAATTGTGGGTTTTTTTCGGTCCTTTTTTGATCAGAAAAGGAAACCAGTTACAGAGTTTACCAAAAAAAAATTTCAAGACCGGAGTCACGTCCGGGTCATTTGTTCGACCTGTTCCATAATGTACAGTACTGATCGTGGCACAAGTGTCATTTCGCATCATTTTTTGATCAGATCGTCAGCTGACTCTTGGGACAGCAGGATGCCCTCTTATATATAGCGTTCTTCTAGCCACTTGAGGCCTTGGCATTTTCACACGTATAAATTAAAACACTTAGGTATGAGTACAGGCTTGTTTTTTCTTTTCGTGTACACTGTATTTGAATACCGGGTTTGGCATAAGTTCGCGGGCATTCGTAGAACATTGTAAGATAAAATCCTTGTACTTTGCTGTTTTGCGACTTTGCTTCAAAGGTTGTTGACAGACACATCTTAAAACACCTTGGAGTGTGGGCAATAGACACCGTTGGGGTGGCTGTCGGCGCGGTCTCCGGCGTGCATGTACTTCCAGCCGAAGGAGCTCACATTGAATGATATCGTACAGACGATAAAGGTAATATATGACAGCTCCTTGGCGAAAATTTCGATATTCTGTCGTGATTCTGCGCGAAGTTATGAGCGCGTAATGCTGCCCGCGAACTTATGCCGAACCCTGTAGGGAGCCTTGTACAAACACGTGCCTCTTCTAAGAGAGACAGACTTTACGAACGCTATTATGGAAATACCTTCCCTTCTCTCTCAGGATGAAGACAAAAAAGAGAAAGGAAAGAAAAAAGAAGCTTAACACCGAATTTTCTCTTTTGGCTTATGCGTGGCACGAAAACAGCCTTAGATATATTTCTGCCCTCACTTCCTGTAGCGCATACGCACGCACATACGCGCTCACGCACGCAGGATGAACCGCAAACTGCGTCCGTGCACGGATCTTTTTTGAACTTCAATTCAGATTGTTGCCTCCAGGGCCTTCATGTGGAAACATATCGGATATGGCTACTTAAACAGACGAATGCGTGGCGAAAGCACCAGAGATTCCCATAATTGTATACTCGAGGCAGGACCATAACAGACGTGGCGAAAAAACCACGTTGAATTATGAGTATTTCCGCCACTCGCTCGGACAGTTACTGGTGCTACCACTCTGGTTCAATTCCACTCGCTTTTTCGGGCTCTTCAGTGATTATTACTGAAGTGGTCTCCACTTTCTCGGAAAACTTGGTCCGGTACATTCGCACTGGGCGGGCGACCCGGAGCCACATTGCCTGAGGTATCCGGTCATCCCATCAGCAATGCTGGGGTCTTTTTGCTGCTGGATGAAACGTCGTCTGTGACGTCTACGCAGGGTCTTTCAATGACAACACAAATGCAGCAAAGTTGCGGAGACTTCAGCCAAATCGTTGATGGGTGTTCCAGAACTCAAACTGTTATAGGCTTCAATAATCAGTTGAAAATGGATTTCTCTGGAGCTCACATTAGGTACATTACGTTTTATGAGTTCGAAGGCAGACATAAATGCTGCTAAAGCAGTAGTAGGGTAAAATCGTGTATATATATGGTGAACATTTTAAACATTTCAAAGTGTCAACGGTGCTTCCTCAAATTTTGACAAGGAGATTTGAGCTGGGAAGCTGCCCATTGTGATCGCCCTGTTTCTATCCATATAGATACGCTGAAAGCTGGAGCAGACTATTGATCCTGATGGTGCATGCACACTTGGTTCAATCATAGTATTCCTTCTGCTTGAAAGTTAAAAGTTCTTAAAAGTGACTACGAAAAAACGAAATTAGTTACGGGAGGACGTGTGATGACAGATCCATTACAATCTTTCCATTTCCTTCTTCCGTCCTGAGCTGAATGGCGTAAACCACAGCTTCATCGGTTTATGAAAGCGTAATGCTATTAAATGGTTCATTGCACGGACCGGCTTTATTGATCCAGTGGCTGTCACAATTTGAATTAAACATTGCCCGTGCCAAGAACTGTCATAGCCACTGGATTGGACATTGAATGTTCAAAATTTCATATCCACCGGAATCAATGCGCCCCGAGACGGAGCCCCTATGGGAAATGCTAATAACATACACATACATTGACTTTGTAGGTTCGTTCAGAACTTTTAACAACGAAATAACTGCATAGGTCATTAGGTCTGGGGAAAGTACTGAAGGCTCGTGGCACGACTTTTTCGTTTCGCCGCGTCTGCTAGCGGAACTTCGTTTGACAGTTCCAATTTCACTCATTCATCTGGAGAGTCTGATTTATTTCTTCCTGGAAAGGCAGGGTGATTAAAGATCTCTCCACCAGCAGCACAGTGCGAGTATGGAAGATCTTCCACGGGAGATGGAGTGGTCCAGAGCAGTGGCTGCTCGTAGCTCCAAAGTTACTGCTTTTCACTCTGTGTTTGCTTTCTCCTCGAATGTCGATGGTGCAGTAAGTACTGTTTCTCTAGTGCTGCGCGTAGTCTGTGGCGTGCGGACGGAAGTATCAATGTAATCAACGTAAATATGGCCCCCGACTCACACTGCTGTCGTGTTTTAATGCATGTGTACTCGATATGGTAGCTGGTGCGGGTGCTGCCATGTACAATGCATGCTCATCTACTTTTCTGCTGAGGGAGAAAGAAATTTCTTCTTCGGCCTAGAAAGCATCAATCACCCACTGTCTCGTTTCCCATGTTGAGCTTACTCAGTTGCGTAGCATTGGAGCGTTGGACAAGTACGAACATAGTGCTCTGCGTGATGTAAGAAGACAGTACTAGGCTCTGACGTTGAATGCTGTGCTATAATACATGCTTCACTAAATACACTTGGGTAGTTGGAAAAAGAGGAGGTACCAGTACAGGGTAGTCCCTGAACCACGTGCATTTGTCACTGCACCCACAACAACATCTACAGTGAGAGACATGAAAATGTCCTGTGGAGAAAGCAGAAAAGTATTTGGGAGGGGACGGGAAGGTGGGAGAATAAGGAGGATGTAATGGGAAGATGGTCAAGGGCACGAATGAGAGCAAGGGCAAGAGGAATAACGTGGGAAGAGGGTGGGTGTGTGGGTGGGTTATAGAGATGTCAGAGGAAGACTGAAAGGGATAAAGGCATTGAAAAGAAGAAGACGCCCAATATTTTTGACTCACACTGTGGATATGTGTGTCGATTACCCGCATGCCAAAGTTGGAGAAAGCCCAAAGATAGGATGGAACCTTCACAACGACTCGTGCATCCTACAACATCTCATTTCCTAAAGTTTGGACTAGACCAGGTGTCATTTCAACGAGTCAGCTGACGAGTGTGATGTAGACTCCGTTCTTATCAATTTTAGAAGTTAGTACGAGCAGACATTCCCACAGCCATTCTCTTCTTCAGTATAGAAGCGTATCTCGTTGAGACTGCACTAAAAGTAAGAAGAATCAAGGGAGCAACTTACAGATGTCTTTACTGAGAGATGACCGCCGGTAAGGTCGACTGTAATGGTCTTTCAGTGACCAAGTGACCAAGGTAACCTCCCTCTCTCCCTCTCTTTGCTGGCGCTGCTTTATGAACTCTGACAATAGCATTGTCCCCTGGAAAAGTATTTCAGAGAGGAGGATCCGGGGCCGTCCATCACATTTTATACCTCTGCAGAGAATTCCTCTTTCTCCTTGCTTCCGGCCAGCTGACAGCAAAATTGCACAAGAGAGTGGAGAAGCCTCTATCTTCACCTCTGGCACGTCGGTCACCATCGACATTGCATATTGTTGCAACGTATGTACTGCAGAGGCGATGACGCATATAACCGTACGACGTACAGCGTAGTAGCAGTCGAAGAAAGGAGCCAATGCACAAAAGCCCCTATTCAGAAGAAGAGATCGAGGGGCTTTGAAGCGAGACAATTTTAATCGCTTTGCGCCAATCGTAAGACTAGGACGTGCACAAGAAGCATAATGTGGAGATTACTTACTTTAGTATACCGCGCAGGAGGTGTATGCATACAGAGCAGCGCCGCTCTTATGTAGTGCCATAAGAGAGGCCTGAGTATTGTATATTGTGCTCCACGTATGACTCACTTTGGCCCAGAAATTGGCTATCATATAGTGGCTGCCAGTCGGTACGTACTGTATTTTGGGCACAAACGCATTACTGGAGAGATTGTGCCTAAAATCCTCTCCCCCCCTCCCGCGGGCTGTTTCATGTCATAGCTAAGCCGTGGTCGTCAAAAATGCCTTCTCCTTTATCGACCCTTGTCTTCTACGCACACATTAAAGTAATGCAGAAGTATGCGTTACACAGCATGCAAAACTTAGCATGTATGCAGTCAGTGTGTACGCACGTATGTACGTACGTCGGTACGTCCGTCCGTACCCCTTCGATAGAGAAGATGTGTAGGCGTGCTTGGTACACCTTGGCTGTACTCTTATCTTTTCGTCTTTTTGGCGATAAAGGCAAGACTATGATCATCGAAAGTTCCAAAGGAGGAGGAAGAGGAGACAGTGTTGAAAGACCCTGCAGTAAGTAGCATGCTCCAGAAACGAGATGGGAAAGTGAGGCCAGAGAAAACGCCGGCGTCAAAAGGTCCAGCGAAAAATGATGATGGAATAATGCTTAGAATGAGTAACACGACGTGCGTACAGCCCGCCAGTGAAGGTAACGATAACGCCATATATTGAATGTGTTTTCGTACCTTCACACACATGTTGGGCGGGCTGGATGGACCGGCCAAGAGCTTTTGTCATGCGATCTGCGGACGTCTGCACATAACGTAGGCACGGGACCAAGTAGTTCATGGCACATACGAACGACGTAAGTTGTGCATTCACGAGTCAAATACAGCACAGCCACCTTTTCTCTCCTGAGTTTGGTCTTTCCCCTGCATACGAGGGTCGGATAAGAGAGCAAATTCGTGGTGTTCTTTCCACTTCTGGCGGAGATGACCCCAAAAAATCTTGACCCAAAGAGCCACTGGACCAAAATGTCCGCAGGTTCTCAGGAAAGTAAGAAGATAAGTCTTACACTAGCCACTCAGTGTCTCGTATGTCGAAGAAAGAAAGTCCCTGAAGTAAATATACTTCCGGTGTACCGTACGAATGTGCAGGTCTCAGTGGACAGATCGCACTGCTGTACGGACAGTTCGTTGTACAATGGTGAGGATTGACTTGCAGTGCAATCGTATGAGAAGCAACGCTCTGAAATACTGCTGCACTGTGAGTGTCTGTCTGTCTGTCTGTGTGCGCCAGCTCTTTACGCCGTAACTGATAATTTGTCGTTTACTCATCTAGTGCCTTTCTTTCCTTTCAGGCGGTCCAGGCAGGCCCCGCTTTCCCTCGTCAGACATTGACATGACCCTGGATCTCGATGGAAAGGCCAATGACAGCATGTTCCAGCAACAACCACACATGGGTCCTAACCAACAGTAAGTCTGAAGGCCTCTAAAAATGAAACCCATTCCTCACCGCGCTTAAGTCTGTGACGGAAGTGGTCATACAGCAGGCTAAAAGTAGGCAGTCCAGTACCGTATATACTCCCTTTTTACGCCTTGTAAGGATTCTCAATCTCGTGAATCCCCCATCCCTCTACTATCTTGATATGAGACAAAATGGGCCGTCCCTTCCTTCCCCAAAAAGTTTCGGGCCGACCACGCGCACAAGCGCACGAGCGAACAAAAAAGGGAGACAAAGAAGAAGGAAGAGAAGTTTTCAGAGCACCAAAAGTTGGCGACGCGCTTACTTGGAAGTACGGGTCGGAAGTTGGCTGCACGGTCAACGACGGCGCAGCTACGAGCAGATTTATGTGCGCAGCCGTGGCTAATGAAGAGTGATGACGACATCGCTGCATATCAGCCAGTGATGGCACTTACGGCTCTGAACAGACATCATCAGTTTGGAAGCAGATTGGTGGGTGGGCGGCGAGTCTAAATGGCCGTCTGTGGTCTTGAACGACGCGGACGCCAGTGCCACTGGCAGTGCAGTCGAAGGTGCACTGATCCCATTCATCCGATGACACAGATCGTCATCATGGTGATGACGGTGACTCTGTGGGAATCCATCACTGCCAAGAGGTCAATGAAGCCTCTGGGTGTATTTGAGTCGAGTTGGAAACCTTACAAAGTCGACTAATTAATGGGCCTAACAAACTCGGCTTCCCCCGGGGGAATGACTTGAGAAATGTATGTCAGCCTGTCAAGTTTTTGATCTTGTTGCAAAACTTGGCTCAGACATTTAAACGGGAAATTTATCATCGCTTTGCACCTCCAACTCCCAACATCTTAACATGTGGTCGAGCAGGCGAAACGTTATCGCATTTCCTCTCTTTGTGGCGCCCGACACCACCGCCCCGTTGGAGTAGAGCAACGACGACATGGTAAAAGCCTTGCACGTCATCACTTCGGCCGTGAAAAAAAAATCCTCGGTTCTCAGTCGATATGCTGCAAATTCTTCCATTCTTCTTGCTTCTCATCTCCCTGTTCTCTCACATCTGTGCAGTCTGTGCCCCTGCCTCCGTTCGTTCGTACAACCCACTGTGAGTAAGCACAATCGTTTTCCTGTCTGCCGGTTGGGCGCCAGCGCGGCATTCCGAGACCGGGAGGGGATGGGGCAATTTTTCAAGGGGGAAATGAGGGTTTTCCCATCGGTGAATGGGATGTTTTGTCTGTGCATTTCGTGTTCGGGCGGTAGAGTTTCCATATGCATGTGCATAACGCGTGAAAAAAGGACTTGCGAGGCGCCGCTCAGAAAGCATCCCTATCGTCACGGACTTTTGAGTTTGAGCAAGGAAATTTACGCCAGGTTCGACTGCATCGAGTCAGAGTGGAAAATGCAGGCCAGAAGGATTCATTCATTCAGTGTCATCGAACATCTGGCATTCTGACACACTGTCGGGAGTCTTCCTCAGGTACCCGAGAGTCCTCATGAGTGTCCAGGACCAGAACGTCAATGGCGTCTCTTCTAGCCTGCTCCATCACAAGTTTGCTGTTTTCAAAAGTGAAATGCGCTTTAGGAGGCATGACTCTTACCTCGACTCGAAAATATACAACTGAACGTTCGGGGCAATGTCAAATTTGGTTCACATTCACGTGGTCAACCCTGTAGATCCTGCCCTGGTAGTGTACTTATGATTGTCAACATAGGAAACCCGACAGGAAATCCTCACTCGGCAGTACTGACTTTTTACTTCTAAAGGCTTGTCTTGCTACATAGAGGACTTTTCTTAATTTCGTCGCTCTTTTCGGACTAGTCCTCTTTAATTGGCCTGGTAGGAGAGTAGAATTTCTTAATTTTGTTTGAGAGGGTGTACAAGAGAAACCCTCTGAGAAATGTGAGGGCTTTCCACTCCCAAAAGTAGTTTCTGGGCGAAACCCCGTAGGTTTCCTCCTGTTTCTTTTCGTGACTGCGCCTCTCGTACATACTTAGCAGCTTTTACTTTTTTTGAGATATGAGAATATGTACGCGGGATAATTTGTCACTTGGCTGTGGAGGCTTTTCCTAATCGATTCTGAAGTGGCTGAGAACGCTCCACACGTGAGCAGCACTTTTCTTGCAGCCTATGTACAGCACCCAAGTATACGTGACACAAACTGTTCCCACCACCAAGCATAATCTTCCTGCAGCACAAAATGACGCAATGCTCCTTCCAGAAACGAACTGTTATTGCCTTACCAGAGTTGCAACGAATGACTGCGATTGCTCTGCCGCTGCACTCGGGGGCCACGTGGCTCAAAGTCTATTGAAATGAGCACCAAGTTTCTATCTCTGTGGAGTCGAGCTTTCTGTCGGATCCCCCCCCCAAATTTCCCCCCTTTGCATACGTTCACGGAGCATTAGACTTACGCTTGTGAAAAGATCATCTCTAGTAGGGCGATGGAGGCCTTTCCGCTGACGTCGGAGAAAAGCTTTTATGGTCATACTCTTTTTCTCTTTCATCCCGTCCCCCACGATAGAGTAGCAATCTGCTCGAAAGACGTCGAAAGTCAATAAAATCCCCCCCTCTTCCCCTCATTGCTTGCCTCTGGCTGGCTGCTGTGGTCTGCTCAGCTGCTCCGTGAGAAGAAATCATGAGATGAAGAGTAAGAGTATGCAAGCGACCGAATCCTCCCAATTGAATCATCGCTGCTGAGAAGGGTGAGCCCGGCCAGTCAGTCCTCTTCTCGCCCTGCTCGGCCCTGATGGCTTTCGAGGGAGCGAGTGGGAGTGCGCGCAGTAGGATTCCATAACTAACTCGGGACACATTATTGGAGGATTTTTTTGCATCAAAAAATGTTGGCCAACAAAGCACAGCTGTTGTCCGACATGTACTGCACAGAACGAGTGTATGCGTTGCGATAAGTACCTTCTAGTAAGCCAGCCATCCTATGTACGCAATATACCTGTGCTACTCCTGGGAGCAGCTATCCATCTCTATTCTGGACGCATTTGCACAATCGATTTGTCTTCCTGGTCAAGGTCGGCACGAACAGCAAGCAGCACCTGCAGCCGATCTATTGATAGTAGCCCATGGAGGTCCAGTCCCCCCCCCCCTTTGGGTGCTGGTGCGACGTTAATTCCCTCGACCTTAAATTAATCGTGGAGGATTAAGCCGAGTTTTCTGCCCTGTAGCTGCTATGCACGTTCAACGAACGGTATAAGCTATGCATATGTTTTATTGTGTCGTTCTAGCCCTGACTTCACGTTCATTTATTGCTCTACATCTGCTCTTTCTTCAGGAATTTCGCGGACGGGAACCACACCAGTGATATTAACTTAGTCGGAAACTCAGGTGCTAACTCTCTTCTTCATATCAACGATGTGAGTATTCCACCTCATTTTCTCACTCTTCTTACGTTTCAATCTAATTCTCGAGGAGCGCCACAAGCAACTCCTCACTGTACGTGGCCAGGTGCTTCATCATCCTTCTATCCTCCACACGTGGCACGAACAATAGCTCGGTTATAGTACTCACTCTCATTGGGGAAGGACTTGTAGCACACAGAAAGGAAGTACAGCGCTGCCGTGCACTTCATAGCATGCAAGTGCAGCGCAGCAGACCTGAACTGAACAGTGACAATTCCTCATTGTTACAAAAGTGGTACCGAAGACTTCTCGAAGACGTATCTGAATATTTGGAAAGTTCTCCCGCCGCATGATCCACACTTGAGCGCACTCCGAAAACATGACACACTGCACGCTTGCTCGAGCGCACGATTTCTTTTTCAGGTCCCTTCTATGCAACCTTCCTTAGACGGCGAAACAGCGGCGTTGTTGCAGATCTCCAACGGGATGGAGCAGCAGATGCAAATGGTAATTTAGCCCAAGAGGCCCACAGGCGGTGTTGCCACTGACTGAACACAGGCCGCACGTGGACACAAACACACAACATACGCATACACGCACGCACACAGACATACAAAAGTGCACATATTGCATTGTACTTGCGTCCCTCCGATTGCGATGACGCAAATTTGTTATGCTAGCTACGTCTTCATACTAGTACAGTACACTCGGGTGCAGTTTTCTGTTTTGCTCGATGACGACAACACATCTGGCGAGGAGGCTGTCAGAGGCTGCCAGCGGCTGTCACAGGCTGGCAGAGACTGCTGGAGGCTGCCCCTGCAGTGCGAAAAAAGCCCTCGCTTGTGCAAGGGGAAAACAGATACCCGCGCAGAACCTGTTCATTTTCACGACGAAAACACTTTTTGTAAATCATCCTGCGTTTTGAAACAGTCTCGATGTGTGTATCCCTAGAATTGGTTGCAGACACTTTACAGTCGTTCCAGTTTTTTTTTATTAGGTGGGTAGTTTTCTTCACTGGTTACACTGTGCTTTACAGGACAAGAAAGATGGGGTTCTCTTTGATACACTTTGGAGACTATGTCTACAGTACCTAAGATAAGATGAATGCATATCCGGTGCTGCAATTTTTTATATTAATAATATAGATCAGCATTTAAATACATGACGCCTGAATTGATGAGCACTGGCGTCGTGGCATTTACATATTTACAAACAGTTTTTTGCTCACCAGCACAATTGACTTTAGGTACAGTACAGTACACTTACAGCACCTACTCTGTAGTCTTACTTTATGTAAGTATGTTCTTGCCACCCGCATTTGCAGAAAGGTCCGCGCCCTTCCTGCCTTGTTCACCCCTCCCACTTGACAGCGGCTGATGCCGGTCAGCCCCTCTCCCCTCGGCCGCCGCGGCCACCGCTTCGCGGCTCGCGGCCGCACCTCACACACGGAGGCGGCAGTTCCAAACCGCACCTGCCGCGAGGTTTCTCTCCCCAGTTTCCAACCCCCTCAATTTCCCAGCCTCTCCTCGGACCGAGCGGTCGTGACGAGCACCACCATCAAGAACAGCTACTTCCTCTGCACACAACCAACACCCACCGGCAGGACCGTGGCGACAACCTTAGACCAGTGCATAACGACAGCTTGGTAACTAATCTTGGTGGAACGTGAATGTGCTCGAGACTTGTCGTTTAAGTAGTTTATACGACGTTAACAGAGGGCATCCTCCTTGTTCACAAAAATACACCAAGCGCAAAATGACCTCTTTCCCAGGGACACCTTGAGTTGGAGAGGATGCTCCTCTCGAATGCTGCTGTTAATGTTGAAGAGCACTTTTATTTTTTGTCGTCTGTGCAACTGATAGACTTTGTGTAAATAACGACTACTACTTTGGGTTGTGCAGTAGTGAGGTGTTTGTAAAGTAGATGGCGTTGGTTGCAGCTAGACGTGCACGTCGTGTGCTCTTATACGTACTTACGTGTACGTATAATCTGACGCAGACACGACCCAGATCTTTGCACTGAGTTGGCTCGGGTTGGGTACTTACCGTACTTTCTGTACCCGCTGCACCTCAGGGCAACCTCTCGTGCACACCGTAGAGCTCTTAGTGCCACGAAAGTTAATATGTACAAAGCATCCGTAATGAGGTTGTGTAAGTGGAAACATTTGCTTAAACTCGTGCACACGTAGGGCTCTCACCGAAATAACTTGCACCCGAGCACATAAAATTAAGGCCGTACAATGTTAGTTAAATAACAATACAATGTTAGTTGTTTGTGTATATACGTACAAAGTTGGCTGTTATAATCGATCACTGCACCAAGATGCAGTGCTAGCAAATCGAGGTCGAGGGCGGAATTGAGTATTTTTTTTTTAGGAAAAAAAAATGAAGATAAAAACAATCTTATTTTCTGCGTTTCTTTTGAAGTTTTGTGAATAAACTTTTCCCAAAAGTGGTGCAGTCACGCTCCATGCGCCATACGGCAACGACTCTTACTGTTTTCTAGTGATCGATTATAAAAGCCAACCTGTACTGTGACGCGTGTTTGTGCGTTCATAACATACTTACGTACGTACTATGTGATCCACAGCCTGCGCTTCACCTAGAAAGACGCTGACCCGACACTTTTTCCCCCCTCATACACTTACCTACATTAGAAAAGAATGCTTGTTGCACCAGTGATGAGACCCAGATTTCTCTGCAGCTCAGCCGCGGCCTTCCGTTCGCTCAGGCTTTTCAGCACTCTGTGTCCGCCGTTTGTAAATGTCCGTCGCAACGCAACTCCCGCCGAGTTGGTTGTGTTAGTTAATAACGAGTATGAACAAGGACTGTCCTAAACATGATCAGCTCACCCATGCACACCACACCCGCCGCATATAGGTACACATTTGCCCGCTGCTGTTTACCCAATAGATATCGAATTACTGCTGCTATGGTGACTGCTGTTGAAGTCATATCCCGGCTAACAAACTTATGTGTAAGTTAAATGTATTTCCCGACATGTCCCCCGTGGCATTTACTCTACTTGCCGCCTTTTGTGTTCCCCGCTCCCAAAGAAGCTAATGCTGCTGCACTGCGGAGAAAGAAGAGAAAAGAAAAAGCTAATTTAGTGTCCTTTGATCTTGCGCCACTTCAAATTCTGGCAGAAGAGCGAGAATGGGTTATTTATGCTATACAGCAGATAAAACTTTTGGGGGAGAGAGAAAGTAAAGTAATACATTTCGACATAAGAACAACAAAACACTATGGAGCACGAGTGACGAGATCAAAATTCTCGGGGGGGGGGGGGGGCTCAAATTGTCACTGCCGGAGCTTCAGCCTTCTAAACCATACTTTAAACCGTATATGAGGATCAGGATTAGACGCTTTTAAGGATCTACGGGAAGAAATGAGACAAAGTAACAGGATTTAAGCATTGCCAGGATGAGTTTCACCAGTGCCAAAGTAATCCTTGTACTCATTTCACGGTTCAAAACTAACGTTCTTTGAATTATTCCTTGCTGAATAGAAGGGGCGTTTGTGCAATTCACTATTTTACCGACTATGCGATGCTAAAGCTAATTCTTCCCCTTCTGTGCATTATCATATGACAGAATAGAAGTGGCAGCAGCAGAAGCAGGAAGGAAACAATATGTCTTCGTTGTGTACGACGTGTGTTGATGTGCCCATGGCATTCCCCCTCCCCCAATGACAGACCCAACCCTCACCCCACACCCCCACACCCGCCCCACCCCACACCCTGTGCCTCATGAATGATGTTTGGTTTGAGGACGGTGCCTCCTACTCTCACTTTCCCGCTGAACGTGTGCGAGGGCCACAGGAATTCTTGCACGATCGCGACCTGACAAAGTTCCCGTTCTGTTCCTGCAGGGATTCGATGCTGGACCCATGCCACCGTCGTCGTCCTCTTTCCCTCTGGACGACAATCCTCCACTGCCCGTGCCCTCCTGGATGGACAACAGCGACCACAGTGAGTATCACGCTAGTAGCACCGATAGACCCAAACAGCTGCAACGACGGCGAGGTGACTCCGTCGAGGAGATGGTGGAGAGTGGCGGGATCGTGTCCGTCAAGCAAATGACGGACATGGAGCACGAGTACGCCAAGATGAAGCTGTCTCTACTCTCAGAGCTGGAGAAGAACAACCACGATGTCGAAGAAGAAGAAAGATCGCCTCACAGCCCGATGGGTCCGGAGATCCGGGCGATCCCGACGCCTCCGCCGCGCTCGAAGCGTGTGACCATCCGCGAACGATCGCAAGACAAACTCGAGTCTATTTTCTGTTCCGGAGAAAAGTCCGATCGCCGACTGGACTCAGACGAGCCTTTCCCCGTCTGCATCTCTCCAGAGTTGACGACAACGGTGGCGATTGGGACGACGACGACGACATCAACGACGACGACGACGACGACCACGTCGTCGTCGTCGTTGGCGCGTTTTTATGATGACCGTCGTCCGTCCGCTTCAGCCTCTGCTGGCGAAGTTTACACAATCAGAGAGGAGCCTGAGGAGGCTGCCTTTTCGTCGCCCACGACAGGCGACGGAGTCTCCTCCAGCAGTCTGAGGAAAGAAAGGCAGAGAGAAGGTGAGACAGAGAGAGAATGAGCGCAGGGAGCCACTGCTAGTACTAGAGCGTACATATATGCGGGAGAAATGCGCAATATGCAACAGAGGTTCAATTTTCCGGCCACCTTATGTAGACAGAAGTTCCGTCCTCCAAATGTGCGTAGCTGTAGCAGTAGCTTTAACCACCATGCGAGAAGTGCATGAAAGTCGTTGAGAGTTTTCGTATCTAACGTACCTTGAAGAAGTTACGCGGTTGCAGTGCGTGAAACTTGTGTCGTACGTAGTCGTAGTATATATCATATCATCGCGTACTTGTAGCGCAGCAGAGTAGTTCAATTCACTGTAGAAATGTCCTGACAAGTTTTACAATCAGCCATTTCCACCCGGCAACTGACAATGCCACCGTGCCCATTTGAAAGAAGTGCGTCATGGTAACCACGCCCGAGTCTTGACCTTTTACCGTCTCTACGTACATTGTGCGCGTGACGACAGTACTACTGACGCCTTTGTCGCAATCAGTGTGGCTGGACTTTTTGCTCAGTCCTTGCGCCATAGCGCACTTGGTCCAGTCTTGTCACATTGGGTCCTGTGCACAGACTCAGTGATGGGTGCAGTGGCGTGTGTCAGTGGCTGCTACAAATGCCTCTGGTGAACCCGTACCCATGTGGACGTCCAGTGCATAGACAGTATGAACACAGCGGCCACACTGCTTTGTCTGTAATTTATGGCTCTTGGATGAGGGTAATGGCGCGGAAAGAAATTTCTCTAGTACTGCCAGTACTTGCACCATGGACGTAGAGTATGTAAAAGCGCTGCTCCGGGCCCCCCCCCCCCCCCGGGGGGCGGGGGGGGGTGGGGGGGGGGGGGGGGGGGGGGGGGGGGGAGGTTAAAAAGGGCAAAGGGGAGAGATAAAACAACGGGGGGGGAAGTAGACCGGGGGGA
>JAAUXU010117358.1_pt1 | contig 41400 bp, 35 predicted proteins | sample 7278151 | NCBI WGS metagenome assembly JAAUXU01 (sample SAMN14350113, study PRJNA611818) | marine sediment metagenome | isolation source: surface marine sediment (1.8m) | place: French Polynesia: Moorea | collected 2018-08
CTGTGGCTGTGGCTGTGGCTGTGGCTGTGGCTGTGGCTGTGGCTGTGGCTGTGGCTGTGGCTGTGGCTGTGGCTGTGGCTGTGGCTGTGGCTGTGGCTGTGGCTGTAGCTGTAGCTGTGGCTGTAGTTGTAGCTGTAGTTGTGGCTGTAGCTGTAGCTGTGGTTGCAGTTGCTGCTGTGGCTGTAGCTGTCCTTGCTGTTGCTGAAGGGAAGCTTTTTTCCGCAGCAATTGTTGCTGGCCCTTCGGTGTCAGTCGTGTGGGCACTGGAGCAAGCAGGAAATTATTGCTTAGACCTTGTCCTTGATGAGGGTGCTGCTTTTGTAGGTGTTGCTGCTGTTGTACTTGATGCTGCCTGTTCAGTTGCTGCAACTGAAATAACTTTTGCTGCTGCTCCTTTGAGAGCTGCTGTTGCATGTTCTGTTGTTGCTGCTGCTTCAACAATTCCTTCTCCCGCAATAAGTTCTTCACCAATTGCTGCCCTGACCCCGGTGTCCCCTTCAAGATGGGCACTGGCGTGCCTTGTTGAGGCGGGGGAGAATAATTACCCGGGCCGGCTCTGTGGTGAGCAGGTGTCACTCTTCTTCTGTTCATCTGTTTAAAAAGTGGAGCCGAAGGTGTCTGAGTTACGGTAAATGGGGATGGAGAGGGCTTGGGAGTCGTAGGAACCATTGGTCCCAGGGGACCTTGATTGACCGGAGTACCTAGTGGCAACTGACCTTGCTGCAAGATATTGGGGTCACCCACGACGATTTCACTCGGTTTCCTTGTGCTGGTGACAACGAATGAGCCGCCCATCTTGAAAGCATTCGTTTTTTGGTTCTGAGGCATCTTTGCTTCTACAATGTGCATCCCATTTTTACCACTGTTTACTACAGTGACTGAAGGGGCAGGAATCTTCTTCTCAGGAGTTGAAATTCTCTGGATATGACCTTGATCACCTAAGCTCATGATCTTTGGGACGGGAGAAGTGGGCAAGTTTAGGTACTGCGGTGTTGATGAAGTTAGGGTAGACAACTTCTGCCAAGGTTGAGGCTGCAGGGATATGCCGGGACTTCCACCAATAGACTGTTTCGATTCATCTGCAGTCATTGTCTCGTCTAGACCCTTCTTCAGCGTGCTCCAGAAGCCATGAATGGACGATTGAGCTACTTGGTCACTTGCAAGCTTGGGATGTGGATTGATCTTTGCATTAAATATTTGCTCTCTCAGTAGCTGCTGAGGAGTTTTCATATCAGAATTGTCGTCGGTGGCATCGTCTGATGATCCCAAGTTTGACACCTTATCCACTTGTATCTTCTCTTGCAAGATGTCACCACCTTTAAAGGGAATCGCGTTAGAAGGTCTCGACTTGGGAGTGACGACAATGGTCGATTCGTCGTTTGGCAAGGCCTCAAAATCTACTACGTTCAATGCAGCATTTGCTCTCCCTTGAAAGTTGCTGCTGACCAAGTTGTTAGGAATTATTGTTGTAGGCATCGGAATGGATGGTATAAATTCGGGGTCCCACTTGGATATTCTGCTGCCGTCAGACACAAGGGCTCTGCGTGGATTCGCAAGAGGAGGTGGCGGTTCCAGGTAAGCAGACATGAGACCTCCGGGAAGCTCTCCCAGGTCCATTCTCCTATTATTATCTGGCGGGGTCAGAGTGCTGAGAAACTTGGGCGGCGCTTTCGTCGGGTGATTTGGTTGAATGGGAGGCTCGAACTTGAGTCTGGGCGCTGGGGGCTTGTGGGGTCTGTATGGAGAAGAGGTTGGAGGTATCGCATCCTTCGGAATGAAAGGGAACTTAGTGCTTATGGCATTCATTGGCATGGCAGGCTTGGGGGAGGAAGTGGTGGATGACTTGAGGATCTCTTCTATAGATTCATTTGACGTGATGACGTCTACTCTGCTAGCACCGAGCTTTCGAAAGTGTTCGTTTCTATCCTGGAGAACTCCCCCCCTGTTACTTGGTCTGTCCATCAAGTGCTGCCATATGGTCTTGTTGACCCCAGCAGTGGTCGGAGCACTGTCCTCAGTCGGTCTGATGCCCTGATATGGTTCAGGCTTGAAGAACTGGATCTGATCTTGTATCTTGGACACTGAAAAGTATGGATGAAAAATTGGTTGCCACGAATTTGTCCACGTACGAACATGTGATGACGCGGGCCCGTCTAATGGACCACACACGGTCTGCAGTCATATACGAGTACCTAAAGACACTCGCGAGGTTCCGCACACCAGCAGACCGTGGCGGTTGGGGTGCCCTAAGTGCAGCCCAAGTTTGTCACATGAGGTCCATTTGACTGCCGTGCACATACAGAGCTAGCGGACTACTTGAGTGAACGTAGGTACTGTATCCGTAAGTGTCAAAGCATTACCCTCAAACGTTATTTCGTCCATGTCAATCTGGTCCTTTTGGAAATGACTTCCGTCCAGTTTCATGATCTCTTGCGTGAAGATGTCTTTAACGTGTTCCGCCGGATTAATCCTCAAGCGCCTGCGCAAAATATGAAAAAAATATCACCATCAAAATTCTACGCAGCCCCTCTTAATCGCAAACATGAGGGGGAAAAGGGATTTCATTGAATGCTGGTGTGAGTGGGGGAAAGAGAGAAGAAGGATAAGATAAGCCCCAACTGGCTACAACAGTGAAAGCTGCACCACAGCTCTCAATGATCTTGATTCCTGGGAGTGGAAAGAGAGGTTAATCGAGAATGAATAAGAGGGAGAAACGGCGATCCTGCGGCAAATCCTTAAACCGCCTTTTCTTTGTCATTCAGATGAGAAGCTCATGTGGTGCTGGGTCTTCAACGCACCCACTGCGTTTCTTTCTTCGATGAGTACAATGAGAGCAAATTCAAGACTGTGCAGACGTGTAAGTTAAGTGAGTTTGGCCTACCTCGGGAGTTTTCTCTTGTCAAAAACCACCTTGAAAAAGACTCTGAGACTGCCCGAACTGAAGCCGTCGATCCTGGTCTTGACAAAGGCCTCGGACAAATGGCTGTCCAAGTAGGTGTTGCTTATCTGCATGGAGAAGCCTTGTGCACAAATGGTGGAGCAGCGAGTACGTTTCGTTGCTCACCTGGTCCGAGTATTTTTTCGCCTTCTCCACGTAAGCCCGGGACTGAGGGTTGAGCAGAGAGACGTTGAAATCGTCGGACAGCACCCGAATCGAGCCATCAACGGAAATAAAGTCTAGGGAGAAGAAAAAAGCAGATGAAGGAAAAAAGGGGGAGAAAAGAGCGGCAGAGATACCTTGCTGCTACAACTGTATCAGCCTCTTGAACCACAATGAAAGCTTGTCTATAAGAGGAGTAGACATACGGCTGACACTGACACAATAAGCAGTGCTAATGACTTTTTAGACGTACTGTAATGCACAAAGCAGTGGGGTGCTTTATCGTATGCTGCTATTATGTCAGTGATGAACGTGAAGGAGACCAAACAAAAAGAGATTTGAACATGGTGATAGAAAAAGGTTTTTACCTTTGCCATCGCTGTCAAGCTTCTGAACAACTGAAAAAGAAAAAAGATAGAACTGGTTACATATGCTTGATCAAAGTTAATTTCTTAGGCTCCACGAATAGGCTTTCGCCAAAGTCGTGGGCATTAATGGACAGTGGAACACGCTTAATCGTGCACCCTCGGGCAGTTCGAAAAGTTCCGCGATCGAGAGATGATCAATCGAGGTGATACTGTATCACTTCTTTGGGACCGAGACTTTGGCAATGTTGCACTTACAAGCCAGGAGTGCGATCAAGCGTGTTCCATTGTGCCGGGTATCAATGCATTATTGCGCATTGATCGATCGATTAATACTCTTCTACCTACGAGTACCACCGGAGAGCGGGACATGGGATTAGGCTAATCCGTTCTCCTATTTTGACTGAAGAATATGAGCACTCTTAAGTTGGAAATTGCGAATGCTTCGTACCAATTCCTTCTAGAGAGGAGAAATATGCACAATTCCCTTTTGCAGAAATTGTCTGATCTCCCTTGAAGCACGGAAAAATTCCTAATATCTGACAGCACGCACCATGTCAGAGCGTACGGGCACACAGTCGTACTAAAATACCAGGCAAATTTTCATGTCCAGAAGACTGGAGGCTTTGTAGCCTTGTAGAAAGCCCAGTGGGTGGGTGTGGGGTGTGTGTGTGGATGGGTGGGGCGGGGGGAGGGGGTGCGTGCGTGTGTGTGAGTCCCGCGCAATTAAGAGAAGAGAAGATTACGTTTTCAAGCTGATTGTGAGCCAAAGCATCATGCTCAAGTCTCTCGTTTTTCATTCACATGATGAGAAGAGACACGCAAGACCCACAAATCTTTGAGATTGACATGCTACTACCCACAAGCAAATAATACCCCGCTCGTATTGCTGTAGTGGCCATGCAGGTACTACAGTGACAAGACGAAAGTCTAATTATCTGAGTAGGGAGGGTCAATCTCTGGGAACAGACTGCATACTACGGTTATCCTCCGCTGACACTCACCAAGTGTAAAGTTCAACGTTAATTTGACCGAGTAAAAGCAGCACCCCCCAACTCCCCGTTTACCCTCTCAGCTTCCTCAATCCCCATTATTTTTTCTCCTCGTTCTGCCACGATAGAGATAAGAAGGAGGCGCTTCGATTACATTTTGAACAGCCTCATGGATGGCTGGCCCTTCCTCCCTCCTCGCAGCCTCAGTCTCGGCACAAAAACTCGGGGAAAATCTTGGCCGCTTCTGTGGCTTAAGGGCTGCAAATCGTGTGATTATGACCTCTCTAATCCCCCCCAATGGTGGCGTTGAAGGAGAGAGATTTGACCCTCCCCAGGGGGGTTAAATGGAGAGATAGTCGGTGAGAGCCCCTAAGGGAGGATCATCATTATGAGGGGTATCATTATCACTACCAGAAAAAGGGAAACTCGGTAGACAAAACGGGGCTCAATTAGCCAAAGTGGACCACGTACATTTACCATTATTTGTACATCTGTACGTGTGTGAGCACTCAGGCACAAAAGTACCTAGACACTTTAAGCTCTACTGCGTGAATTAGCACACATGGACTGCAGAAATGCCTGTGGGCGAGTTTTCACGTCTTTTGCAACTGGAACTCGGCGTACCTCCCAGGTATACGGCGATGCCTATGATGCCCAGGATGCCTAGAATGACGAGCACGATGGACACTCCGAGAAGAACTCCACACAGACTCCGATTAAATTTGCGCTTGTGCTCTCTGCGGAGGCTGTGCCTGGACGACCAAAGATTGTAGGTTGTCCCTGAGGGACCCAGGTCGCCCGGCGGATACTTGGTCTTGGTCAGGACATTGCTGCTGCTGGCGGCGCCCAAGGAGCGCTGCTTGGACGAGGATCTGTGGCGATGTCGTTGCGGTTGACTCTGCGAATGTCGTCGGTGCGAAGAGGCAAGCGAGGACTGACGGTGGCTCTTGCGGGAGGCGAAGGATATGGCGTCCTCGCGGTCACGTTCCTCACCCCGGCTCTGGATTAAAAGGATGAAAAGAGTTTCGAATGAATTCTCTATGACGCTCACATGACACATTGCGGTACATATTTTCGGAAATGCGTACTGCACTGTGCGTCGTAGCAAGTGCAGAAAACATGGAAATACGTATCTAAAGCAAACATAAATGAGGGGGAATTGGACCAAAATTCTCGTATGTACCCACATGTGTCCTTGATGACACAGTCAAGCTAGTTTCGACATATGGGAACACAACAATTACTACCAGTAACGTTACTGCACTCAGAAGACTGGCTAATTGCTGAAGACTTGAGCAATGACGATAGATGTCTTTCTATGACTCACACGAGTCATATGCACAGTGCAATGGAGGTGCAAACGACAGGCATTCGCAGGTTGGGAGTGGAAAACAAATTGTCAAAGTACTTGCATTCACTGCCAAAGAACTTGGTTGATGATGTTGGCTAGGAGACTGCACACTAGTTTAACTTAATACCATGACACGAAAGGTCCATGAAAGTCTGGGAGCCCACAGTTATTACCGCATATGTGAACCAGGTTTGATTTGGCTGCCATAAGTATACACAGTATAAAATTTCTCGCCTACACGTTCGCCGATGATGGCGACTCCATCTACTGTGCAAGTCAAAGACGGCAACCCAGCTGTCTCTGCAAAAAAAAAATGACTCTGGGAGGTAAGATATATAAAATACCATGAGGGTTTTTTTATACAATAGTATGACTTGCTTTGCTCTCTCCCACCACTCATGACCAACCGCATTATCATTGGTGAGTGTCAGTTCGTTGTGACATTTCGATTGCCACCCTCAACAGCACGAACAGTGTATGCACATGAGTTTGCTATCTCGATTGGACGTGCAGTGTACAATAATGCATGCGTGACATTGTATACACGGGGCGCCACGTGGAGGTGCACTTTTTATCATGATATTTTGTGACCATTTTGAAAGGACTTGATGGTGAGGTGTGACCACATGGATTGAACGCGCAGACAAAGTCACCTTCTATGGTACTCAACACAATGACACTACGTACATTTTCACCAAATTGACAACCGCCTGGTCTGCACCTGCCAAGAGGTAGGAACTTAGAAGCCTTTTAAGTGATCATCAGTATAAATTATGAGTTATTCCGCATCCACCGTACCTCTGCAGAGTTATAAAGTCGTCACATCAAATGCCGCAGCATTTTTTTTCCAATGACACATCAAGTAGTACAGCACCAATGGTGCGCACAATGAAGAAAACATTGCGCATTTCTGTGCAAGGGCCGACCGTAAGGGTGGTCGTGACGTGTGAAAGTACATAATTGCGGATTGCGCCGTCGAATGCACGTCAAAATAATCCTCGATCGTGGATGTGGAAAGACTTTGCTATTACTTGTGCTGTAATTTCCCCGCCACTTCGTCCTCCACCAGCTTGTAAGGCCGTGCGAAGTGACGAAGAAGTCCTGGAGTTGGTCTGAGGGCGCGCACCTGAGAGAGCCGCGCCAACAGCATCGCTTTTTGGGGCGAGAGCGTGACTGCGCGGCGTCAATGGAGAAAACAACGCCACGCACGTCATGTGCGCCGAAGCCGCATAAGTGGTTGAAGTTGAAGAAGAAGTTGAAGAAATCTCCTGCTCTCTTTCTCTTTCTTTGGCAACAGAAGGGCTGGACTACATAGCGAAGAAGAAAAGTCTCAACAGGAGCAACTGAAAAAGTGACGGAGGAGCAGAGGCAGGAGGGAAAAACTCTCACTCTCGTCCAACTACACACGTACTACGCGCTCGTGTGTGTGTGTGTGTATGTATTTGATTTTCCCATAACAGATGGTCGCTCCTGCGCCTCGTAGGAACGTAGGTGCCTGTGTAGCTGAAGGCATCGCCGTTGCTGCTGCTGCTCTGCGCGGCGGTCTTGTGTGTACACATTATACACAGATTGTTAAACACCAGTGATTAAGCATGCTTGCTGAATAAATTGGGCTTTGACTTAAGCCGTGGCTGGCGAGCGAATTATCTCTGCTGAAGTCACGACAATCTTGCTCAGTGCAGATGAGCCCATGATGAGAAAGTAGAATACGTACGGTATTAATCATACCTAGACGATTTTCAGGCTGCTGCGTCCTGCTCGCATCTGAGCTTTTACATTAATAGCCGATATTTACGAATCGGTGAAAAGCTGTGAATGAGGAGTTAAAAGGCAACATTACCGTACAATAGGTAGTACTGTGCAATATTATTGTGTCTCCCTCTCTCCAAAAAAAAGTGATGAGTGCACCTATCAAGGGCCTCATCATCATCACTTTTTTCAGCATTTCAATGACAAGATAGGTCGCTTTTTCCTTGGCAGTCTTCGCTTGTGCTATCAGAAGTTGTTGCTGCTGCCATGAGAAAAAAGTACGCGTTTCCTGCAGCATCAGAGAGAAGCGCCAAAGGAGAGGAAATTTCTCTTTCGTTCGCGGTCGATTTTCCCCTTTCCTCCTCTTCAAGATTTCGCTCGAGCTCCCGAAACTGACGCCAACTGTCGCCACTTGTGCGACGGCTCCGCCATCATGGGCATGTTCCAGCCCGCGGACAGAGACAGCGCGCAAAAGCGGGCTAAAGTGGGGCCCAGGACCAATTGTCCATGTCGCAAGAGTCAATCAAGGCATCAAACAAGTGCTGGTCGTGGATACGAGGCAGAGCCATGCACCACTTATGCTCCCCCAGCACAAAAAAGTGAACGCGTATGCGTACAGTGAGCTGGTCCTTCATTGCAGGGGGAAATTATGACTGATACATAGCTCTCACGGTTCACTACACAGGTACTGGCCGAGGTGCCCATCCAGCACCCTGACTTGGCCTTAGGTTAGGTCATTCTTCAATTCCAGCACGATGAGCGAACTCCTGCCCTTCCTTTGGGTGTGCCTGATCCTCCCCCTTCGAAGTCCACTCTCTCCATCCCTGCCCACCCAAGTGGCTGCCAAGATGAGGGCGTGGCACGAGAGCGGTGGCGTCCCCACCTGTTCAAAAGGCGACTTCAAAGGTTTTCTGCCCAGCAGCCTCGAGCCGCCTCAGACGAACGGGAAGGGAGAGAGAAAATAGGCCCAAACGTCGACCATGTGCGCAGAATGGGCCCCCTGGGCCCAGCTTCTCCGTGGTCTTTGAGACAGCTACTTGCAGACATAGCGCTGTGATATACGTAGATGGCACAATATGCACACTTTTACACTGTTTCCCATCGCGTGTGTTTTCTTCGTTCTCACCATTAATCCTAAGAACCTTTTTCCAATCTCCCCAAGCACAAGAGTCAAGACAGGACATACGCGAGCCATCACTTTCAGTCATCCAAAACCTACACCTCTTAAGACGTCATCAGCTTGATTGTATCGATAAATCGCCTCTTTGCGCGTGCGATACTTAGCGAAGCTTTCCCCGCTGAAGATTTCTCTTTCCCGCACATGAAGAAATCTCGTTGTGTGGCAACCAACGTGTGGAGTTCGGACACAATTCGCGTTACTCGAAGAGGGAGATTCGGGTTCACGAAGGCAGATGTAATGCTCAGCTTTGTTACGCCACAGACAGAACTTTAATTCCGATGGAAGCTTTCTCCCCAAAGCGCAATCCCTTGAATGCTAATTGTCATGATATATGGGCTAGACTGCGGATTAAAAGCTCTCTCGCTCGCTCTCTCCGCCACCACTTGATCCCGGCCATTAATGAAGAAATCCAGCAGAAATTCCAGCCTGATTTAAGGATGTCTCAAGGGGGCTCTTAGAGGAAGGGGGGTTCACGGTGGCCACACCAAACGCCGCAAAAACAAAAGAGGGCAAAGAGTTCTCCTTTGGAATATTAACTCCCCCCCCCTCGGTCTCTCTTGTTTGCGTGTGCACGCGTCCTCCATGAGGATGAGGGAGAGCGGAATATGTCGGTCGGCCTAATTGGCGGGATTAAATTGTGATCTCTGCTCTCTCCCTCTCTCGCGCTGAGGAATTGCCGCCGGATGCAAAGTTCAGCGCGCGTAGTCCCTACTAAGAGTAAGAAGAGCTCAAAACATCTCTCGTAAAAGTAGATAGGGCTCATCGAGCCGAACTAAGACCACGCAGAGAGAAGGGGGGACCAAAAGGGGAGCAGATGAGAAAAGACAAAGTTTGTCGCCACCACCGAGAGAGCCAACTTTTGATGACTGGATTTGTATAAATCGCTCATTCTACTACGCTCACACGTCAGAGGACGGACAGCAGCAGCACCTTAAAATGAGATTCTGGAGAGAATTGAGAATTTCCGAGAGAGTCTTCATTTCTCCTCCACACAAAAGTATATTCCTGCGACCCCCGTCGAGGGAGCGGAAGCGATCGTCGTAATCGATGGAATCCGCGTACTCCTTCTCGGTGGAGGGGTGGGACCAGTGACTGCAGTGCTCTGGCGTGGGGAACTGCAGAGTCCAAGTTCACGGAGGACGAGGGTGTCCCCGGATACGTGAGTGACAGGCACAAGTGTTTTGCGCTGGGATGGACGGACCGAGGCTCTTCACGTGCTGCACATACTGTACGTGCTGCGTGTAGTTACGTAGTACACTGCAATGCGCGTTATGTGCGCCAAAAAAAATGGCTTCACGAAGCGACGTGTTACGATAACAGTGTGGCCGCTCCTTTTGTGCGCAAATTAATGAGCTCGTGAGAAATGTGTCAGTCAGTCTTCTTTTTTTTTTTCTAGGATGAGAAAGAAAGAAAGATAACTGCACATTCCGTGCATACACGCACGTGCCCGCGTACTTGTCTCATATGCGTCTGTACCCAGTATTGTACTACCTGAATATCGGAACATCCGTACATAAAATCTCACTCCGTGTAGTCAGTCAACGGGAAAAATTCACAGCCGAGACACAAAAAGGTCTCCAAGCTACGTTGGACGGACAGGAAACAACCATCAGACATCTTTTCAAATCCTCTCTAATCATATGGATTTGCACTTTTTACTCGCTGCCAGCCTTCCTCAGGTACATAGGTAGTGGCAGAGCCACTTTTCTTCCCTCTGCCGCCAGCGCTAGGTGTTTCTTTATGGCCCTGTCCTCGCCTGCTGGCAGTGGCGAAACGGTAAACAGCGAGTTGAGTCCGCTATCTTTTTGGGTTGCCCCAAAACATGGGCAGGCGGTGTTGCCGCCTGCCGCCATGGCCCGAAGGAGCGATGAGAGGAGTTCGGGGATGAAGTTGCAAGACGTGCACATTATCAAGATTTCATGAGAAGAATTTCGAAATTTCTACCTCACGATGCATCGCACCGTATGTACGTGTATCCTACGTGCACGATGAAAAGCTTGGCACTCCTGAAGCGTACACACCAGTCGACATGGTACGCACTGCCTGTGTGAGTGCTGCCTTGTCTATTCGAACTCGTGCACGTAAAGGTGGATGTTCACGTGCGTACACCCAACTACAAGCTGTCCCTGCACTGTGACGGTCAATGGAGATGATAATGATAAGTAAATAAACATATTTGCGTCGCTGACGGGCCCCATATAAACGGCGCCAACTCTTTTGTTGCACCCCAGATAGGTGCTAGTTTGGCACTACTGCCTTACCGTCGATATTGGCCTGCCCTCAGGTCCAGTTCTTCTAAAGCTTTGCCTTATTTGCTGTTGTTGTTGCTGTAGCTGTTGCTGCTGTTGTGCTAGTCTCGAGCTCTTGGTGCTCAGACTGTCGTCGCTCTGGTCGGAGGCAGCTCCATCATCGCTCCGTCCAGCATCCTCCTCTTCGTCGTCGTCGCTCAGTGCGCTGCTGTGATGCTTGGAATACTTGGGCTCCTGGGAGGATCCCCCACCTCCGCCAGCGCCTACCTTCTTCTTAAACATAGTGTGGTTGTAGACCTTGCCCAGTGGGTCCGAGATTTTCATGTTTCAGGACAGGATCCACGCTGACTTCCTCTGAGGAGCCAAATTACGTGCGTGTTGCGTCCTCAAGTCGCCAGCAGGGGAAATCTCACTTGGTCATGGTTGTTGACCCCAGCTCGGCGACCCAGGACACAACTTTCTTCCGACTTTATCGTTCCGCCAAGAATTAAGGAGAAGAAAGTTTACTTAGTGTGAAACAAAGACAACCTGCATGTATTTGTAACCTTGCGTTCTTGAGTTATAAAATTCTGCACTGTTTTCTTCAACCAGAATCGGACTGTCAGCAACGGCACCACAAATTGCACAAAACTTTCTTAGGACGCCCTGCACACGTGCAGCAACGCGCAGCAACGTGTTCCTACGTGCAGGCAACGCGTATATTATCTAGACGGAGGGACAAAACCGTTGCTCGGAGAGATCAAGACGCACGTCTAATCCCTCTAACGCCGTCGGGCTAACTGAGGAAAAGAGGCAGAGGCATTTTCTTCTTTGGATCGTTCCTCGCGCGTAGCAGGTAGGTCTGTGTGTGTCCGCGTGGGCCCGTGTGTGTGTGTCTGCGCGCGCGTGCGTGCGTGTATGTTGATTAAGGAATTGCTTCTGCCGCCTGTCATATTCTTAGCTTTTAGTAGGCACGGAGTGGTTTCCTTCCCCACACGTTTACCAGAATGAATCTTTGGACGCGTTATAATCATCGTTGTGTGTTAAACAGTCCATTGTATAGCACAGTATAGTGTGCTAATACCATACCTAGTAAGGCACGGTACGTAAAGAATGTTGGCTTCTTGAAGGTACTCTTATAAATGCATGAATTTGGTGATGGCTTCTGTCGCACATCTGTGTCAGGTGTTCAGTCACTGGAGACTTTTGAATGTCCATGCAAGTGAGACCCAAGTGACTGTGTCAGTGATTGAGTGCGACACTCATACGGACGTGCATGGACCAAAGGATGTCGTGTTCTGGCACGTTGTACAGTAGAAGAGTAGTACTGGCAGGACGATATGACATCATACACATGCGTATATGCGTACATTCAATGCATTATAGCAGGTAACCTAGATGACTTCAGTGATGGTGCTGGAACACCGATGAAAGTCGTCTTCGAGCGTTGTTTGGGTCTGTCCCGTAGTTGCGGCATTTGAGGACATTTATAAGACAACCGCCACCCTGACAAGGAAGAGCTGGAGAAGGCATCAGATGTTTCAGGCCGACGCGTTGTCAGTGATTTCACTCCTGGAGAAATCATACCTGTTGGCCGCTCGCTTAGAAACTAGCACAACAGTGAAGGAGTGAAGAATATGTGAACTATGTAGGTGTGATGAGAAGAAAACACGTGCACGTCCGCTTCTTTTATTTATGCGTGCACGATCACTCTGCCCATAAATGTGAGTTGTTGTTCGAGTCTCTCTCTCTTGCTAATGCAACGTGTCAGTCCAGATGTAGGCGTTGTAATTGCGCACCCAGCCGTAAGTTAACCCATACTTCAAAGTAAACAAGCTACATAAAAGTCTTCGATTATTTAACTTGGTGAATCAACAAATAAGCAATAAAGATAAACAATAAACTCTGCCTCTAACTCAAGGATTTAGTATCTTACTGCGTTAGCTCAGACAAAGATGGAATTCACCAGATTGGCTCTTTGGCTCCAAGCGATTGTGGTCTTAGCCTCAACGGCTGCTTATGCTAGCATTGCCCAGTGCGGTATTGTTACGTTCTGTTTTACCTAAGTAGACCTTGTGAGTCGGAAAAAGGTATCAAGTAGAACATCACAGAAAACGGGGACGTAAAAAACTGGAAGGGGACGAGTACAGTAACGGAGTGCTATCAGGGAGAAGGTAACGGATATTTTTGAACTCACTCTGTACATCGGTGCTGAAATGCATTCAGATCTGCATGTACAGAGTGAGCATTACTGGGCTTGAAAATGATTCAGCGCACAGCTCCACTATGCATGAAATAAACATTGCCATACTTCAATGGCAAAAGGAAGTTTTGTCGTCGGTTCCAAGGTCTGCGACAGAGTTCTGAACAGAAAAGTACTTAATTTGGCAGTAAGCAAAGGATAAAGACAAATCAATATTTGTCTAATTGGTACTTTAATGAAATGTATAGACAATATAAATGAAGACAAGGAGCATCAGTTACACTCTGATGTTTCAGTAAAATGATCACGGACACAAATGAGGGGTTGATATCACCAAAAAGGAAGCAGTTGCAGACATTTTGAAAATGCGTTTTTCACAATTTTTTGGAAAGATCACGCAAGTGAAGCTTTGAATGTCTGCTTTCGGTTCAGCTGATCTTTTTATAACTTTAAATGCTTTTTATTGGGTATTAGACAACCTTTTACACAGGTTCGGTTAGCACTTCCAAAAGTGCTTTTGATTGACCTACAAAGTCAAGTGGTTACAAAGTCAAATGGTATCAAAGTAAGACTTCTTACTAGTTCAGCACAAGGTCCCTACTTTATGTATATATTGTTTTGGAGGCAAAACTATGCATTGTGTTGCTCGCATATTCACTTGGTGGTGAGCGCAGATTAAGGCAAAATAATACCCTCCCCTTGAAGTGCGTCGCTTGTGCGATTAGTAAAATAATCGATAATCTCTTTTATCAACTAACGTAGCACTTGTGAATGCGATTAGGGTTAGATTATTACTTAATTTTACCTCAATTAATGATTTGATTATTTGACCATGTGATTGACATCAATTGGTGATGATTTAGTGCCTTTCCAATAAATGTTATTGACCCTTGAGCATGATTCTGGTGAAGGTACAGCAGTGCTGCCACATGGCTGACTCCGCCATGGTCAGTGTCCAGCAGGGTTCTGGTGACTGACACGGTGCTGCCATTGACACTGAAAAACACTCTGAGGTGGCACTGACACTAGGTGAAGCCAGTTGAAAAGAAGAAAAAAAACAAGAATCATTTCTCTTCTTCTCAACGGCTTTCTGAAGAGCCGGCAGGCAGACAGGAATCAGGAATTCTAGAAGTCGGTGGTCAACTAACTAGTCATTAATTGTCACTGATAATTACCGATTATTCCAGGACTCAGTTCAATCATCCATCATTAAATCAATCTTGATTATTGATTCAATTACAATCAAGTGGGCAAGTCTAGTGTTTGGGTAACTCTACCTAGGCGTTTCTTCCCGAAGACACAACTAAGTTCCACAAATGTCACGAAAAAATCAATAAGGGTACGAGAAATGGTTATCAGATATTTTCCTGCTTGATGATGGAACCATTTGATGTGGAAGCGACAACAAAGCTGATAACAGAGTGAATGGATCGAGCAGAGAACCGAAAACCGATTAATTGGGACGATCACACAATGTGCCTTAATGTGTGCCCATGTACGTACTGAGTGAGTCAATCCAAGTCCGAGGCCCTCCTTCTTGGCACTCCTGTACCCCTCAATGTTCGTAACACTACTTCTTCCATCCCCTTATCATTTCTCGTGTCCCTGTTAAACACCCCCTCCCCCCCCCCTTCGGTTAGGTTAAGTCGGATTGATTCGAAGTATGATGTGAGCTGCCGAGCCACAAATAGGTCGTGGCACAGTCCTAATCCACCCGAGAAAGCTCGATGACCAACGGTGAAATATTCTCCACCTTTCAAGAGACGCAGACACTGTACAAACGTGTGCACCTTTCCACGACCTTTCAGATGGTTATGAGACAGCGCCGTTGCAGTTCTTGGGCGGGACCTTTCCAGAGGAGATTGTGCTGCCCAGCACCGTGTACGCAGACATCTACGTTCGCATCTTCGAGGAACTGCCTGAAGAGAATTTGCTCTTTGACCTAGATCTCATCCAAGTGAGCGACATCCCTCTAATCGTGCCTTGTGTGGAGACGGGCGACGGGGGCGAAATCGGATCATGGTACATTAAAGAATGCAGTTACAATTAAAATTTATACACGGTCGTATTCTTGTTTTCCAACGCCAGTAAATATGACATCTGCCCGATCATTGAGGGTCCACTCTCCGAGTCTTGGTGCGGGCAATTCCCGGAAGGACAGGAGTGTGGGTGTCCCCTGTCACCGGGCGATTACAACCTCACCGACATTGCTTTAGATATCCCTGACTTCGGTGCTACCTTCGGCGAACTCCTTGTCGTACGTGTCACACTTATCACATGTAGAGCTAGGCGTAATGTTTTCACGAGGTGCTGGTTTTTCTAAAGTTGCCAATATGCGAGACCAAGCATCGCTTGGGCTGATGATGACTCTTTCTGATAACCGGTGCTCAGTCTTGAGCACACTGCAGCAGATTCAGGTCATACCTTTTTCCCCACAAAGACAGCAGTCCAACTGGTGAGTGATTTTCAGGGTACTGCAGATTGCGCTTAGGAAGTAGCTGATTTCAATGGGTCTTAACAAAGGGTTTAAGAGGGGTGATGTCAATTGCTCCCTGCCTCAGCTATCAATGAGAAGGTCTTCCTTCATGAGCCCAGGTGATGGTTTGTCTGGTATCTCAGGATCGAAAATCTGGAAAAAATGCACCTTGTGCGACTTTTCTGTACAGATCTGTACAGACATTCCTGTAACAAACGCAATGTGCTCCAGAAATGATGTCCCTCAAGAGAAAATTTATTATTCAAGGAAATAATGTGGTCCAACATGAGACTTTAAAAATCTTGTTTAGAAACAAACTTATATACCAGGCAAATGGGGACGTTTGGGTAAAGTAGAGCTTGTTTTGCTACTGCAATTTTGTCAGATTTCTTAGGAAAAAAATCAACCAGGCTGTCAGAATCAACCTTAAGATTCGGCCATGCAGGAAAAAAATGAAAAATTTTGATGGCCAGACAATTTCAAATTCAACTGGATTTCTCTAGTCTGGCCCCAAAATAGTTCGTTCAGGTAAACTCCTGGTAGTATGAAGGTAACAAGATATTCGTATAGTGAAAATTTGTTAACAGGGCATTTGATAAAGCCAGGAATGCCTGCACATCAAGCAGTGTAAAAAAATTCTTTATTCGCTTTCAGGGTTCATATGAAGCAAGAGGAGTCTTGATTACCGAGGATCCCATTCGAGAATATGGTTGCGTCGAATTCACCTTCTCCTTTGTCATTGAGGAATAAAGAGGCTCTAAAAGTCCAAATGAAAAACAAGCTTTCTTAGTGCTGTCCTCAAAAATGTTTCCTTTCATATCTGTTTACTCAATGATCCACAGTATATTAAGACCAGAATGACCCAAACTAACTCTCCCCAAGTAGTGAAATAAGAGGAGCAGAGTGCGTTGAAAGTTATTCTGGCGTGCATCCACCTCCACTAAGCGACTCTTCATGCAAAGACCAAAGCGAGGCAGTTGACTGCTCATTTGCACAACGATGCAGAAGAAGCTCTTATTCTGTTGCTGGTTAGATGAAGTCACAGATAACTGCGTCGAAGTACCAGGGACACCCATTTTAAGTCTTGCATCCAAATAACTGGCAACTGTAGCTCTGAATCAGTGCGAAGAGCATTGGCGCTCCATTCAGCTCCTTTGTGATATATAGGGATAAATGTCAATATTGCAACTTATATTTAGCAATATTATCTTGGTCATCACTAAGTATGATGCTAATGCACTGCGGGTTTTGCACAGCAACCTTTGTGTCCACATTTGCTGCTTGAGTTTCATCAATTCTGACGGGACCCATAGACAACATAGGTTTCCACGGACGGATCTGCCTGACAGAGGTGGGTTCACAACCAAACATTTTTAGTTCCAGGATTTTTGACATTTAAAAAGTTGAGTTGTTTTGAGAAAGGTTTGACTTTGGTAGCTTGGTTTACCGTAATGGAAGGCTACTATAACTGACTGTGCTTTGAGGGGTACATTAATATTTTGGTATATCCTGCAGAGGTGTTTCCCTATATCCCTACATTCTTCTACGTTTACATCTTTACATTACATTTAAAGTGATTCAAAGCAACGAAAAAAATGTCTCAAACTTTTCAAAAAAGTTTTCGAACAGCGCAAAGGTTTTTCAAAAATTATTAAAACATAGGTTGATAGTGGTCGAGGTGGTGGTGGCAGTGGCAGCAGTAGTCTATTTATTGTAAACCCCAGCTGCCCGATGCCAGACGGTGCCAGACAGTAGTTCTGTCTCAACTGTTAAGGTGCAATGCCTGAAAAGACGTCAGTGGCGCCGCCCACCACTGCTTGTTGGTGATGGACAACGAACAGACAGACCGACAAACAGACCAAAGCTCCATTACTATTTTTGGCCCTCCATAGGAGCTAGCAAAGAGAGTCCGTAGGGCTCTTTTCTGCCATTATTGCATAATGTTATAAGCGAGACTGCCAACGCAGTTGCTTATGGGGTAAAGCTGTTTCAAACACATTTGCTCGAGTATCCGCCCGAATCCTTTCTCGACAGCTTGCAAGAGTGATGCCTTCCCCAAGACCAGATCCACCTAAACCAAACACAGTCTTTTGAAATGAAACGTAAAGCTTAGGATCATAAAATCATACCGGTAAGCTGCTAGTCATTACTTTTTCAGATCGTAATTGAGAGCAGCTAAGAAGAAATGTGAACGTCTCCAAAGCATTGTCAACAAAAAGTTGACCAAAGAGAGCACGCACCAGTGCGACGTAAAGAAGGTCCAAATGACACACAAAAATGCCAGGGGTCATCTTCCACATGTCGTACAGTTACTACGAACGAGGAAGACCTCGTAACGGCATTTTCATTCTAGAAGAATGCTCCTCTGGGTGTCACCTGTCGGTTATAGAAAGCCTCATGGCTCAGAAATCGTTTCTGCCTAGAAGTAAGAGACTTTAATACCTGAAATACTACTTACTGTCTGAAATGTCCCACAGCTCACCCAAAAATACCCTAAAAGCAGCAGATAGTCTGAACGACCGTGTGTGGAGAAGGTTCTAAGGACTCAAGGTTCAAAAAAAGCAAAAGAATGACAATGCCATTCGCGGTAACTGTACATTTCTAAAGTCTGGCAAGCACTCATTGTTGCAATAGGGAACAGAGGAACTCGGTTAAACGAGATTGTTGTCTGGAAGCGAAAATTTCATGAGGTAACTTTTGGTTAGATGGAAAACACTCTTATGGAAATCTCAAATAAACAGGAGATTTTGCCGACTCCCGGGGGGCGGCCCGTTTACTGAGATTCTCTGTACTTTGGAGACGTCAAAAAAGAGCCTCAAGGTGCTTGGTGAGACGGTCAACCTCAAAGGTCACACAGCACCGTCCTCCCTAGTCTGAGCTGGCAAGTCCAACGACCCCCACAGCTGCGGCAACCTCCTCCCAGCCCGCTCCGACAGCTTTAACGAGCCCCATGGGTCTTCTTCTGCTAGTCTGCTCTGGCGACTTCCACGGTCCCCACGGCCACAGGGGAGGCCACGGCGTTCTCTTGCCTGGTCTTGATAGTCCGTGTCCCGCGACTCGCTCCTATGCAACAGCTGCCCGTCTGCCTGTCTGCGTGCAGCTGACGTTCTCCGGCCGGCGACAACTGACGTGTCACCAGCCCTGAGGCGGCCGCAGCTGGCAGAGGAGATACCGAGAAAGGTGATACAAAACTGGGAAATTACGGCCTGTCAGTTTTGGTCAGTTGAGTAAGAGGACTCAGCTCGGATTGGACCTCCTCTCTTCCCAGCGGCGTAAAGACAGTCAGGGAGGGCGCACCCGCTGGCTCATCTCCAAGACTGCCAAGATGCGCGTCCTGCAGTGGCGCCGCGGCCGAATGCTCAAGGTCGGACTATTCGGCACTGTCGTGCTCCTCGTCCTGATCGTGCTCATCCGGAGTCTCGACGGGCCTAATAACAGGAAGGACGGAAGAGACAACCTCTCCTCCGACCTGGCCGCGGCTGTCGTCCGCAGCCACGACAATAGTGGTAATGATGCCCCTAGGTACTTGCCCCACAACTCCTATCCAGACGAGATTCCCGTGTTCGTGGGTCTTTCTCACCTGGGTAATTTCGAGCCTAAAGCGCCGGAATCTCTGCCAACCGGACCCGGCGAGATGGGGAAGTCACACTCCATTCGCGTGGATCAGCGTCAGGAGGAAGAGAACCTGAAAGGCGTCTACGGCTTCAATCAGCTTGTCTCCGATGAGATTTCTCTCAATCGCACCGTGCCTGACCTGAGGGAAGAGGAGTGCCGTCATTGGGACTACCCTACGCACCTGCCCAAGGCTTCGGTGGTGCTGGTGTTTCACAACGAGGGCTGGAGCACCCTCCTTCGCACCGTCAACTCTGTTCTGAATCGGTCGCCACCACAGTTCTTGGAGGAGGTGCTGTTAGTGGACGACAAGTCCGAGTTAGACCACCTGCACGAGCCGCTAGAAAAGGAACTGAAACAACCGTATTACCTCAACCGCGTGAGATTAATCCGAAACTCTGAGAGAGAGGGTCTGATTCGCAGCAGGAACAACGGGGCCGTCGCAGCCAGGGGAGACGTCGTTGTCTTTTTGGACGCACATTGCGAAGTCAACGATAACTGGCTGCCACCCTTGCTAGCTCCCATTCACGCGGACAGGTGAGAAAACTTTTTTCGAACAGCTTCCAGTACGTCAAATCTGCACATAACGAAAATGATCTCCTTGTGTTAGACGTACGCTGGCAGTTCCGGTGATCGACGGCATTCAGTGGAACGACTTCTCCATCAACCCCGTGTACGCCCGCGGTAGCCATTCCAGGGGCATCTTTGAATGGGGCATGCTCTACAAGGAGAACACCCTCCCTGTTAAGGAAGCCAAGTTAAGAAGCCACCATAGCGAGCCCTACCCTTCGCCGACTCACGCCGGCGGACTTTTCGCCATTGACAGAGAGTGGTTCAAGGAACTTGGGTGGTATGATCCAGGTAAAAGAACAACCAGATAGGAGACTTTCAGCACGTTATATTGAGCATGATTCGTCCTTTAGGATTATGGGTTTGGGGAGGAGAGAACTTTGAGCTGTCGTTCAAAGTTTGGATGTGCGGCGGCAACTCCGTTTGGGTTCCTTGCTCCAGAGTGGCTCATGTTTACAGAGGGCACTCATGCTCTTCTTGCCACTCCGGATCTCTGGCGAACAAATTCGGCGGCCAACCCACGACACTGAGAAACTATAGGTAGACATAGTAGTTACGCTGTACTGCTGCTGTTGACAAGTCTTCTTTTGGTTACAGACGCGTTATTGAGACATGGTTCGACACTGCTTCGAAGGAATACTTCTACACACGTGAGCCCCTGGCCCGCTACGTGGACGCGGGCGACATCAGCGAACAACTCGCCTTGAAGGAAAGACTGCAGTGCAAGAGTTTCGACTGGTTCATGAGAGAAGTTGCCTACGACGTCTTCGAGAAGTACCCCCCGCTCCCCCCGAATCAAGTCTGGGGAGAGCTGAAAAATCTGGCCAACGGATTCTGTCTGGATACACATGGCCGTCATCCTCCGGAAAAGGTAGCAATAACATAAAGATGTAATTTCATTTGGCGACTGTATCGCAGCACACATGTTTAGCAGACACATAAATGTTCTCCTCCAGAACATCAATCACAGCGACACATATGCACACCATGAATCATGTTTGACTCTCAGGAAAATTATGTCACAGTCGCATCTCATCGTCATTGATCATCCTTTCATTTCAAAATAAGCGATTTCAAGTACCTTTTCAATTTTTCCAAAATAAGTGAGCCACTTTAGAAGTAGTGTACATATGATAAGCTGGTTGAAGTACAAGGATGTACTAAGACAGCTGTTTCATACGAACGAAAGTTGATTGACTAAGATGGTTTACTCTGGAGCACTCATCATGGTCATAGTACTGCATTGGCCGACCATCTTGGTCTCTCTTCAGCAGGACATGCACGTCGCCAAACGCTTTTTGTTCGACAGGTTTGACTTGTTTGGGAGGAAAGTCACAGCAGCTGTGATTTTGATTTCACCTTTAAATCAACAACTTTGTTGACTCCTGACTTCATGACCTTCTGATGCTGCGCAACCACCAGATCATTAATAGATTGTGAAACAGATATCACTTCAGCCAAACAGCTCGTACTGTTATTGGAATCTATAATAAGCTTTAGTTCCAAATGGCTCACTTAATTTGAAACGGAGGCAGTACTGGGTTTTTTTTACTTCTTATTTTATTTTTCCCCTCCTCAGATATCTGCATCTGGCTGTCACGGCTTTGGCGGCAATCAGCTGTTTAGGCTGAACACTGAGGGCCAGTTGACGTCCGGCGAGTGGTGCACGGAGGTGGACAACTCGGGCGAGTCGGTGACTGTCAACTGGTGTACTTTTGGAAGCAACTCTGGTCCTTGGGAATACCGCGAGGAGAGTCAACAGATGTTTCATCGCCAAAAAAGACTATGTCTGGCCTTGGAGCCGGAGTCCTCCAAGCTTATCATGAGAGCGTGTGACAACAACAACTCTTACCACAAGTGGTCTTGGAGACAAATTACGCCGTATTGGGCCAAAAACCAAGGCCGTTGATTGAATGAGTGAACGTTAGAGACTGAAGGGCAATTTGTTTATTAGGGTGTTAACATTTCAGCCCTGATTGTATGTGTTCTGCTTAAGATTCCGCCGCGATGAAGGCCATATATGCGCTGACATATGCACTTCAACTTGGATGCGGCAAAGTCTTCTTCAAACCTGAGGGGCTCAACTGATGAGAAGCACAAATGAGAACATTTTGGGCAATACTTTACCATGCTGATGATAGACGACAGATCGTGACGAGCGCAGGCGCACCTCAAGGCGAGGGAAAAATCTGTGATTGGGCCAACATTCCACTTGTTGCCTGAAAATTATTGTTACTTTTGTATGAGGCAGGTCCACTGTAGTGTGACTTGACATGTCGTTTTCTAAATGTCTGTACATACCGTATTATTGAGTTTGTAAAACTTCAATCCAGTCGGGTGTGCTGCCCAATAAACCGTCCAGCTTTTTATAAAAACATTGGTAGTGATGAGCAAAGCATTTTGTAAGAGGTATTTATTTAGGACTCACTTGGTACGTAATACGTTGTCATGGCTGACAAAGGAACACATGTTGAAAAAGGCGCGTATTCTCTACCCAGTTACAACATATGTACAGTATATACGAATACAAAGGATCTGAATACTTGAGGAGTTTATGACGATGTAGCATATACTTGTAGCGGTACAGTAGTACACAGTAATGTATTGACAACAAACGTATATGCTATGCATCATGATCCACGAAGTTAGCCATACGTATGTTGCACTCTAAAAAGTCTCGTAGACGCACATGGGCACAAACATGCTGAGGGGGTGACGTTTTCAACTCGTCACGCCAGTGAGGTTTGGTGATCATCATGACATTAGATGTCCAGTGAAGCAGCTCTTTTTTTTTTCTTTTTCTTTTTTTTTCTTTTTTGGGCAACGCCAGCTAAAGCTCAAAAACCATAGTATATTCAACCGACAATTAAGACATGGGGAGGCTTGCCTTGCGGCTCCTCAGCCAAGCTTTTTGATCCCCATATTGTGTCCGGTCATTTGTTGCACCACAGACGGGATCTGCTCGACGATGTTCAGCACCTCGTTGGTCAACTTGGCGGGTCCCACGCTTTCCTTCCCCTCCACTTGGCCAACCATGGTCACCCCACTCACCTGTGAGAGCGGAGCGGCCACCTCCGCCGCGATAGCTGGGATTGCTTCCAGCCACATAGCCACCTTGGCAGCTCGTTGATACTCTTTCCAAGCGTCTGCCTTGGCTGACATTTCCTCGGCCTTGGCTTTGGCCTTGACCTCTACAGCAAAGGCCTCAGCTTCTCCTCGCAGGGCAGTGGCGTCAGCTGAGGCCGTAGCCTCACAGAGCGCCCGCTCGTAGTTGGCGCGCGCCATCACCTCCAGACGGACTTTCTCTGCTTCGGCGGGCCTCTTCACCTTGGACTCGAGTTCAGCTTCCCGTCGAACCACTTCTTGTTCGGCCACCTCGATCAGTTTCATCCGCTCGATGACGTCGACGGTGCGGGCCTCTTCCTGAATTCGCTGCTTCACCTTCGACTCCTGCAGTTTGAAGGCCATCTCCGCCTCGGCCCTCGCCATTTCCACTTCCGTGTCGTAGGTGGCCTTTTTGAGCTCAAAGTCCCTCTTGGCTCGCTCCGTCTCTGCGTCGTTGATCAGCTTCGAGGCGAGTCGCTGCTCCTCCGCAATTGCCGTCTCGATCTGCGAGTCTCTGTTGGCCTCTGCCTCTCCAATGCGTGCGTCCCGTTGAATTTCGGCAGTGCGCGCCATGCCTAAAGACATCATGTACTGGTCCTCGTCCTTCACGTCCTTCAGCGTGTATGATATCACCTAAGACGGCATGAAACATACTGTACAAGTCTTGTACGTGTCCTAATGCTGTATATACCCTGTGAGTAGAACCTAGTTACGTAGGTCGTAGATGTAATCAACTATCTCACCTGGATGCCCATGTTGAAGAGATCCGTCGAGGCAATGTCAAAAACCTTGGAAGAGAACTTTTTTCTGTCTTTGAAGATTTCATCTACCGTCATGGCACCCATGATAGCTCTCTGATGCCCCTCCAAGGTGAGCATGGCCACCTCCTCGATCTCCTTGTCAGTCTTGTCAATGAACTGCTCCACAGCTGCACGAAGCATCTCCTCGTTAGTGCTCGTGATCTTCACCTGCAACCATAAGAATATATGCAAAAATGGATACACACTTGTAGTATGAATTATGTCATCTTTGCTATGTGTACACGGATGCTTGCGCTACTTGAATACTTGGTTTTATGCTGGGTTATACCTGAGCTATGCCAGTGACTGAAAGAGGCACTCCATGCATTGTGTACACCTTGGGGGACGACACCTTGATGGTCATAATGTTGAGCGAGATGCGCTGCACCTTCTGCACACAAGGGATCACGAATGCCCAGCCCCCGACCACGATGAGCGGCTGCGAGTGCAAGCATCCCGACACGACGATGGCTTCGTTCGGCCCGCCAGTGATGAAGCCCATGCGACACATGGCGACGCGAACATTGGCAGTAGGAAAGAGGGGAGGAGGAGGGTTAGGAAAAGGCCAGGTCCCCGGTCGCACACTCTAGATCACCTCCTGGTGCTCCACAGGGGCTTGAAGCTGTCGGCTTGCCCTCGTCATGTCCACATCTTCTTCTCGCCGACTTGAACAGCGCTGTCTTTCAAGTATGTACGCACACGTATACACTGAATTACATACATACATGGCTGCTGCTCCTCCCAAAGCTCAGCAGGAGGGCGAGCCTCCCCTGCGCCACCTCCCTCTCCTCCGAGAGATCCCTTTCTTTTTCGACCAGGCTACTACGATAGCGCACGAAGGAGGCAGCGGTGGCGCTACTGGTGACTTTCACGCTTTTGCCGTCGCTGCTGCTGCTGCCGCCGCTGCTGCTGCCGCCGCTGCCACCGTTGCTAGCGATGACGACGCTTTCTGGAAAGCAAATCGATGCGGTGAGTGAGTAAGTAGTGACTACACTGACCGCACCGCGGAGGAAAGATCGAGCGAAGCCGGTTTTGTTCAGCTCGAGTAAACTTTCGTACGATAATTCGATTGGCCAACCTTTAGTAGCCGAGAATCAGCCAATAGACATGTATACACTACATGAACGTGTGATTAAGGAGGACAGTTAGTTTGCCAACAGCTCTAGATCGATTGCATGTGCGATGTAAGGGTCCCACTTGAATATAAGGTGTGTTTCAGACTAATTCCTGCACTGGCAAGAATAGCTGCGCTGTGAAGCGTGGCTTACTACCGGGGAAGGAACTAAGAGTTCAACGGGTCAGTGCACAGGACTTATCATCCAACGCTTATTTTGTAGCTGACAAAAGTTTGAGAGGACGTTGAACACAGGTACGAGGACGTTGGTTCCTGGGTTGCTTGTAAGTCCGAGGTGGTCGGACATATTCAAGTGGTTAGTCAGTCTGTTTAAAGCATTTGTATTTGACGTCCTCAATGATATCTAAGGCACTGGACTTAACGTTTGGTGGAAGAGGAAACTGTGCACTCTTGCATGTGATTCACGAAGAAAAGGAGCAGGTTATTTAGATCCATCAATGGTTCAAGGGGGCACAGACAGCCCTCGATTGTAGCTAAATAGCGATTGATGTCGCCAGAAAGCCCAAATCGAAAATCATTGAAAGCTATCAATCGCCACTCCCCTTAACTGCCAAAGTAACAACTGCCGCCACAACTTCCTTCACCCCTTTACATACCGATGACGACGCTCATTGTGTTAGGGTGGTTTTGCCTTCTCGCATGTGAACAACTCTGACTCGACCATGACGGAGGAGCAGGAGACTGCGTACTGCGCCCCGATTTCACCCCCACAGCATGTCGGGCATTGGCTCGAGGAAGCCAATGCCCCACATGTTGTGGGGCATTGAAGCCAGAAGAAGAAGCGACAGCTCTTGGGTCTTGTCTTTTCTCTGCTGTGTCGTCACCCTGGCAGAAGGACGACGAAGGAGACGCCAGAAGTGAGTGTCATGGGTGTCAGTGCTTGAGCATAGGTGTGTAAGGTCTCAGTGAGCATTTCTTTATTGTCGGAGGTCAGTGCTAGACCTGATCCCCTTCTGTGGCAGAGGCAAATGGTTGTTGGTACAGAATATAAAGGTGACCAAGAAGACTCGCTGCTGAATACGTCTAAGGTGACATTCATTTCGCAGTCCGGCACTGCCCATGACCCACCATGTCATCCCCAGCACTTTCGTGGTTCAAAACTCATTGGGGGGCTTCCCTAGTGGCAGAAATAGTCTTCTCCGCCTTTTGCCAATCATCGGTGCTTTTCGACGAGCCAGAAAAGTTTCCCGACTTCTTTGGCGACCAAACCAAGATGACCGGGGCAGAAGAGGTGCGACAAAAAGAGCTTCTCCGTCTTCTTTTCCCTTCGTTTTCGTGAGAGATTTATTGGTAGGGCACACTGATGTTTTTTCTCCCTCTGCCTGAGCAGGTGAGTGAGTGAGCGCACTCATGAGAGGAATCATTCCGTCATCTGTGCACATGACTGTGCTCAACTGGGTGATTCATAGAACGACAGCTCTTGCACCACTTGACCCACATTATGTTTCCGGCCACGACAAAAAAAACATATATCCAGACCTCAATGAGCACTCCTGAGGATGAGGCCCAAAGCTCGGACGACGATGACACCTTGTGTGCCGCGTACCTCGAGGGGAAGTTGAATGATGATTGGGATAGCGGAGTTGACTACACCAAGAAGGCGGACTTGCACGTTGCAGTGGGCACCAGGAGGGTGTCCGCGGTCCCGTAATCAGCGTACGGTTAGGTCGCCTCGAATGGCACAGCAGAATCATGCCTATGGATGCAGTCACCGTGTTCACGTCGACTTACTCGAACTTCTCTGAAGCACCATGAAATGCTCCAGGGTCTGTTTGAGCGCTCCTTGCGAAGGTTCAGTCCCTTGCTGTTCTGGGAGCAGCGGAGAAACCACGTCTTTCGAAAGTCGTCATTAGGAAGTCTCAAGCAGGATCTCAAGACTCCAAACCGTCAAGTCCAGTTCTTGTTCAAGAGTGAGAAGCTCTGCAGAAATCACACCGTCAAAATCGTGAGAAGTAATGCTCTGTGTTGATACATCATCTTCTTCCACCCCTCACTGTTCCTTCCCAAGTCAGCGAGATGAATTTGGACGCGATGCTTCCAGCCCAGAACACCAACGACTCAAGCCGCTTGACCTATCTGGCCAGAGGTCCTGGAGTGATCGTTCATTCCATGAGGCCATCAGAAGAAACAGGAAGGTCGTTGGAACCCCACGCTATTTGCTCGTCTACGTCAAGAGAACTGGACTTGGCCGCCACGGTCAAGAGAGGTCTCGAAGTTACTGCCTCTACTGCGCTATGCCTAATTCGTGTTCGGAAAGCTAGTGACATTTGCAGCCGGCAATTGAGAGAAAGACACTTATCCCGGAACATATCAGACTTTTGGCAGGACCATGCTGATAACAGGAACAACCCTGACCGATGGATCGACGAATTGCCTCCCCAAGACTAAGGGCGATTGAAGCCGATCTTGCGTGTCCGAGGGCGGTAATCCATAAATCTGCTTCTGTATGTACCACGGAGCAGTTGTCTGCAACTTCAACCTTTGTTCGAACAATCTACTGCGTGAAAAATCCACACGTGGACATCCACAATAATGACACCGAAGAAGATAAAATATGATTTCACCTTGTTACTCTTCTCAGTGACCGCATTTTCCATTTCTTTCTTCGATGTCAAGCGACCCTTAGCCTGCTCAGACGCACGGCATGAATTACAACGAGATGTCCAACGTCTTCAAACAAAGCCCCAACTGTGCCTTCTTATCTTTCCTATGCCATATAGTTGTATTGATTAGAGTTGTCTTTGTCCCGCTCCATGTAGTCTCTGTCTATGAGCGACTCTATTCGCTTCTTGAGGTCGGGCGGCTTCACCGGGAACTTGAGCTGCGTGTACAACTCGTTCAGCAGAAGCGTGTGACTCAGAGTCTTTCTCATTTTCATGATCCTCACGATAGCGGCATCAATCTGATATTGCCGATCTTGAAACACACGCTCCTCGGTCGCCTTTTGCTCCTCAGTAGTCTCTTTCATCTGCACCTGGTTGATTTTGACGAAGAACAGTTGGTGATTGAAGTTGGCGTTGAAGACGAATTTATCTCCGTCGCAGACGTCACGACCGCGAGGATTCTTCTGAAGGACTCGAGCCTTGCCACATGCCAGTGACTGCAGGGTGCGCCTGAGCTCACCGTCCTCGATATTCGTGGCCTCTCGAATCTCTTCTAGACTGAGGTCGTCGCAAGAGTTAAAGCAAAGCAGACAGAGTGTCTGAAAGAGGGACACCTTGAGCTCTTTGTTGTTGGCTGCAGTGGGGCCGAAGGAAGCACGCAGGACGCAGTGTCCCAAGTTGGGTTGCCACTGAAGTTTGCGCCCGGAGTACTTGCCGTGGTAGAACTTCTTGAAAATCTCCTGATACTTGGCCATCTCTCCCGGGATATGCACCTCCATGGGTTGATAGGTTGGCCAGTATGCCATGCTGAGCACATTCACCGTGAGATCGATGGGACTTTCGCAGTTGAGTTGCTGCTGCGGCAAGTTTTCCTTGTAGTTCTTGAACGCTACGTTGATGTCGCGACTGAGTTCCATGTCCTTGAACATGCCTTCCAGCTTAGAAGTGAAGCCAGCTCCACATTCGGCCTTCAACTTGGAGAGCATAGACTTCTCGGAGTCGACGCTTGCCGACTTCCCCACCAGAAGCCGCTTTGCCAGGTCTTTCTTGTAGAATGCCTCGAACACGTCCTTACCGTGAATAAATCTGTAAAAAGGTACAGCAGGTGACGATGAACAACTTTGGCAAGAAGCGCTTAAAACAGCATGGAGGATCACCACCTACCTGAATATCACCATGATTTTGTCCAATATCCTTTCCATCTCCTCTTCTGACGCTTCCTTGTTGCCGGCCCTCAGTTTGGAATCCACGAACTTGGCTATGAGCTCAGCAGGCTTGTTTTGTCTGCGATTGATGAAGGCCTCGAACGCCTCCTTCATAGACACGATGAACTGCTCATTCCCCATAAAGCACTCTTCCATGATGACGTCCAACTTGTCCTTGAAGTCCAGCAGTTCTTGGACCATAGTTTTATCTTTCTCCGGGTTAACCACAATGACGGCTCCGCGCCGCTTCACGAATTCGCACACCTTGGCCTTGAGCTCTGAGAGGCCGTTTTTCACTCTGGCCAACAGGGAATACATGAGCTTCAGCTCCTCTTTGCGATTCTCCTCCAGCAGTGAATCAAGGCCCTTGGACAGAAGGGCCGAGAGATGCTCCGAGAGAAGCTGCTTTTCCACAGTGTGTATTAGCTGCCACTTGGACGACGGGTTAAGATAGTGCAGCAGGCGGTCATTCTCCTCCTTCAGGCGCGCTTCAACGTGAGAGAGATACTCTGGCACGTCACACTCGTTCACCAGGCGCTGTCCCTCGGCGGCGTACAACTTCTCCGTGGCGAAGAGAAACTTCTTTTCGAAAGCATCCTTGTAAATCTTCAGGTCGGACAACATGCGAAGGAGGCTCTTCAGTAAGGACCGGTCGACTTGGTCACCATGCCTTTCCTGCTCAATAAGCATGAGAACTCCGTCAACAGTGCGCGTCTGAACGAGTTGGTGAGTGAGGATGCAGCGCCTGAAGGTGTCGAGACCCATCTCCCAGATGGAAAGCACGGTGGGATGCTGCAGCACGTACGTACGGTCCAAGAAGAGGCAGATGCTTCGCGTCATGATCATCTGCTGACAATGTGAGCTCCAGCACTCGTTCATCTTCTTCATGAAGATGAGCTTGTCGAGCGACTCGCCAAGGAACGGCTTGACCGATTCCAGCACGTGGCACTCCACAAGTTCTTTGAGGTTGGAGTACACGCGGTCTGCGAAGCCGTGGTTACATAAGTTCTCTACGGCGCCGTACAGCTCCTCCAGGGTGGTGTCCACGCTTTCGGCCCGCTGAATGGCCAACACAGCCCGCCGAAGCTTCTCGACGGCGCGAGTCTCGAATTGGTCGGGCAAGGTGGGAAGCTTACGCTCGTTTTTAATCACCAGCTTCTTGGCTCCGGGTGATGCACCAGCCGCGCCGCCGGGCATGGCAGCCTTGTTGCTACCAAAGCCAGGGGAGAGGCCCTTCTTAAAGCCATTGGTCGCCGCCGGCGCCATGGAGGAGAAGTTCTCCTTGCGTTCCATGACGTCCTCGCTTTCGGACTGACGTCTGGGCCACTTCGCGTCCTCGGTGGAAGACTCCGCTTCTAACGCTCTCTTCGACGCGCCCGATATCGGCGTATTGTGCACTAGCATGGCCACCGTGGCCGACCAAGATCACAGGGATTCATCCGGTGAAGCTCAACAGATTGGAGACGACGACACGGCGGAAGCAGGAGACGGTGAGAATGAACTTCTCGCTGGCGGTATCGTATACGGCTCCTTCTCAGATACTCGCTCGGCGTTCGCTTGGCCTTACTCGTAGAAAAAAAAAACGTTAGGATGCCGAGAGGCGCTGCTGTTGCGACGAATACGCCAGCTGTAACTAAATAAAGTCAGAGCGCTGCCTGCTGAAGCTTCCCACAAAAACAAAAAAAGTCTACAAGCGACACTGTCCTGGCAGGATTTATTGGGAAATGGTGGACTTCGTCCAACTGTTGGGTAGAATGGTTTTCAGCTGAATGGAATTACTACGCGCCCCTGGCATCATTGCATTGACCCAGGAAGACTGGCAACCGGTGCCACAGATGGCTGGTCCTCGTCCCGCCTCCAGAGCCTGGACGGCTGGTGGTTGCTGACTGTCGGCAGCTGTTGAGCTGCATGTCGCTGTGGCTCTGGTCTAGGCAGCGGCGGCCAAGTCACTCCAGCCAGTCTCTGGTCTACGGTCTCCTCAGTACGCTGCTCCTGCTTGCTTTGGCCAGTCAGCCTGAATTTAGCCGCCGCCTCCCAGCTGCCCCAGCAGTCTTCCCTTCCTTCTCTTCCTTCACACAACCCCGCTGTTCACGTTGTCACGTTGGGCAAGGTCCGTCAGTCCGAATTGTAAACTTCCCTCCATGCCTAAGTCCTGGAGTGTCCAATGGTGGAGGGGGCCAATTTTTCAAGACAAAAGGGGAATCAGCCCCGATGTTGTGAGGCTTCGTGTCTAACGAAAATGTTCTTTTAATTATGCTACTCTTGCGTCCATTGCACTTCTATACCATGATGCAATGTTTACAATGTTTGTCAAGACAGTAATGGAGGTCAATCTTTTATATGATGCTCTCTGTTCTTCTGCAGTGCTTTCTGCATGTGTGCATGTTTTACAAAGGCCTTAAAACATGGAAGGCCTCAACAGGAACAGGGCCCGGGGTCTCCATGAGGGAGGACACAATGAGTGACGCCAAAAGAATACAACAGATGTCGGAAAAGAAACTAAAGAAGACGATTCGAATGAGATATCTCTTGATTTTGAACGGTTCACTTTTGCACCAAACTTTTATCAATATCTGCCTCTTCGGGCTTTTTCTCTGCTCCAACAGTCAGTTCGGACTGAGGGACCTTAAATTTTTTCGGACTTCCAAACCCGACCCAGTTACTTTGCCTCGAACTGACCGAAGTTGCCAAGAAGCTCTAAAGACCGGAAAAAAAGCTGCCCTAATCGACTCTGACACTCAGGTATCTCTAAAAATGGAAGGACAGGAGTAGTTCCACTAAAGATTCGATCATTTAAGCCCTTTTCTACCATTGTCAAGATTTTTTTGTTTAGAAGCGCAGTCTTGACTGGGGCGCTGGATGCTGAAACTAGAGTTGCCACTCCTTCAATGGATAAAATGCAACCACTTTCACTGAGCTGAAGTCTGCGAGCGCGCACCTAACAGTGCTTTTTATCTAAGTTGAAACTATAATCCGACTGGCGCATTTAGTGGCAATCAATTCAATGCCAATATTCGGCCTCAAAATAAAGTGCCACGTTTAGAAATGTACTATTGGCCAGCGGTGCTTGTAGAAAGCGTGGATGAGGATGTCTACACATACGATACAATTTACATATTCATATACAACATACACACTGGGCTAGTTCTGGAAGGTGCTTCTTCTGAATAATGAAAAAGAGCTCGGAGTTTCAGACTTTGACCGAAAAGATTGAGATTTCACTAAGAAAAAATCCAAAATGGCCAACGTTGACTCAAAGTTTAGTAACATCAGGTGAGTGAAAAAAAAATTAGGGAGAGCAAAAACGAGGGTATTGATTAAATTCTTCTTCATTCTTGAGTCTTACTCTGCAAACGTCCTTTTTTGTCTCTGACCTCGTTAAAAATTACTACGCTTCCACCTAATTTTTAAGTCAAAAGTGCCCCTAGTAACACACGTTTGTTTCAAAAAAATGAGTCTTGTACTAGCTAGAACTTTGCCTAAGACCAATTTCTCTCCCCTATAACATAGAATTTAGACTTTCAAATTTGCCTAATATACATAAACAGTATGCACACGATACGATATACGTGTGATCTGCATACATGTCGAGAATATCCCATCTATGGCTTATAACAAGACGTCAAGATGTGAGCTGCCCCGAAGAAATGAACTATGCAGTTTCCCCAAATTTAAACGCATGAAAAATGTGATTTTCATTGAATAGAATCAACCAATCACACTGTGTCTTGGGCAAGGTCAAGTTCTTCAAAATCTTTCTACCTTCAATATCTTTTTGGCAGACTCAGTTTAAATCTATTCTTGTCAAATGCAATGAAGAAACCATCATGATTTGTGTCTCCCCTGATCCTGCTTTTTTGGACTACCAGAGCAGTTCTTTAGGGAATGGAGGACATAGAAACTATCACTAGAGACCAAGGTCAAAAAAAACTTTCACAGACCATTTGTCTACGTCTTCACTCCTTGGCATTAGGTAACAGCCTAAGATGCACTCAGTCAAATACCAAAAGTTTCATTTTTTGACCTACACATGCAGAAAATTTACGTAAGCCAGCAAAATGGATTTCCATCGCCATCATTCCGATTGGATAAGCGTCTCAGTCGCAGTCATGAGACTTCATGGTCATTCACATGTCATGGAAGTCATACATGGGCTGCTTCACAATTCACCTGACTTGGACGACGTTTTAAGAGGGTCCATTTATCGTCTGTCAGGGAGTTCAACGACGTTTCCATTGAACGGGAAATCACGCCTTCTCAACCCTTTTTGTCCGGGTGGAAACGCTCGTGTGCTCGGCCTAACAAATTCGAGTCACCAAACAAAACGCTTTTGGCGAAGAAAATTGGAATTATTACGGAACGAAGCAAAGCAGCTTCGCCGGTGCCTTTTGTCACTTTTGGCGGTTTTCTCGCCACTCTTAGTGCGAATGAGCGGGACAAATGGCTCGGGCCGGCCAGCTTGGACAGATTTCACTGCAGAAAGTGACCAAATATGCTGTGCGTGTGTGGAACGCTGGCATTTCGTACTGCGTAGTAGACTCGAGCCACCTATGCTGAGTCGCAACCCCTCTGGTTGGTTTTTTGTTTAGCTCTTCAGCCAAATGTTAAGGAGCACTAACATTTCGAGGGTTGCGGAAGCAATTTGAATTGTTGGGAACTCCACAGTCTGTAACAAAATGTATGTATGAATGGAGTGTCGGGTCCACTGCGGGTAACACTTGGTCATTTTCCAAGACTTCCAGCTCGATTTACTACATTCTTACTTGCTTCTCTGACCTGAGCCAATGTCCTGAAGAGGACGAAGTTGTCGGCAGAGGCCGTGTACAATGTCCCCGCCGTGGTGTTTATGGTGAAGGCCATGATGATGCCGCTGCGGCATGGATGCCAACCCATTAATAGCTTCTAATGATCCCTGATTAGCCAATTAACCACATTTTCCTGCAATGCCTCCATCGGTGTATTGGTATAGGGCCTGTACATTCTAATTTTTTAAAGAGATATAGCGACAAACATTGTGATTTTGTGCGACCTCGTCACCTTGGCACCTGATAGCGGCATTGGTATAACTAGTGCGTGTTTCCCCTCAGCTGGGTGACCAAGGACGGGTCCTACGGGTGGGGTCCCACCCCGTCGACGAGGCGTCGGCGACAGCGGCTGAGGACAGAGGGACCGGGTCCATGATGTCCGTGGTCCACATGTTCGACGAACTTGGCGGCTTTAATGACTGCATGCATAGGAGAGCGTCCTTGTCCGGAAGACACAGCTTCGTGCCTCGAAAGAAGGGCCGATAGTCTCGAGATCTATCTCGTCGGCATCATGTCCGACGCAATCAGACGTCCGCGATGCCAGATGGCACTTCTCGATGCCAGATAGCGAGTTGGACGATGCCATAAAAGCCACTCTATTCGAGTACTCGCAGAGGACCGACAAGGGAGTGCTCTTTAAGCACGTCGTTCAGCAGATTCTGTTCACGCTGCTACTAAGTGTGAGTGCGGGATGGGCAGCCCATTCGCGGGCCCGCCCAACAATGCCCAAGACTGTCAGAATCGCGGCTCAGAATGCAAGAAGTATTCGGGGAATTGCTGCAGTAGAAAGGTTAATGAGGTGGAAGAGGAAGAAGACCACAGATATTCTCAGGCGGAAGAAGTGACCAAGGTGGTCTCTAAGCTCAAATGGAAGAAAGGCAAAAAGGAGGGCGACAAGAACATCGCATCCACCGGGCTGGCGGGCAGGCAGGCAGACCCCACACCTCAGGTCTTAGGCCCCAGCTCTCAAATCTCGGGTCTCGAACCTCGGGCCTTTTGGTCTCGGGTCTCGAGCCTTTTGGTCTCGGGTCTCGAGCCTTTTGGTCTCGGGTCTCGAGCCTTTTGGTCTCGGGTCTCGAACCTCGAGCCTCGGACCTTTGGCCTCGGGCCCCAGGCCTAAGGTCTGAGGCCCCCGGCTCTCAGGTCTCGGGCCACGTGCCACAGCAGGAGCAGTACAGAAAGACAATGGGCCACTGCGATACAACTGCTCGCAACAAATTTACCTCCTGCCAGAAGTCCACTGCTCCGCACGGAGTCAGCCTTGGGACCATGGATGTCTCCGGCTCGAAACATGCCAAGCACATCAATCGGTTGCGGTTTTGGAGAAAAGTCTGTAGTTTTGAGGCCCCGCCCGTGCTCAATCTATGCGGGGATAGAAAGCCATCCCACCGGGTGTCCAAGATAAATCGGGACAAAACAAGGCTTTGTGTTTCTTAAGCAAGGTGTCGTTTGTACATGATGAGTTTGAAAAATTTGTTTGCAACCTTGTTAATGTCAATGGTCAACAGCAGTTGGTCTCAGAGTTTCGCTAGATCTGGAAAGAGACTTACTTAGAACGTAGAAGTTGAACGTGTTTGCCTGTTTTGCCCCAGACTCCCTTTTTTGCTAACTTTCACTTTTTGTACTTTTTTGGCACTCTTGCAAGGAAGGAGAAGAAATTGTGATACAGTCAACTTCCGACATAGTGAGGATTCGAGATTGACGTCATAAGCACAGAGCATAATGCACTGAGTGCTTTTTTGCACGTGTCTATTAGATACCCCTGAGACTCACAATATCAAGACTGGACTGGACGTCGCAAAAACACTCCGAGAGGACTTTTACTTGGCCTTTGAGGAAATTTAAAAATCTTTATTCTAACGATTTCGACCTTTTTCACTCTCTCGAGCCTGCTCAATGAGTGGAATACCGAATGTGATGCTGCATATGACACCACTTGAACATAAAGTAAGGCATTCTAACGTCGAGAGCCACAAAAACTAGCATGAAAAATCTTTTTCGAAACTTTTTTGGGCTCAAGTCAAAATTGCCAATAACAATGCAATAAAAAGTAGGTTATTGGGGTATCAAAAATTATTGCTTTTTGGTCTCTTGGGATTTTCTTCACCACTTTCGACCAATCCTTTTACTTTCTAACTCATTGAAGTAATTTTGGCCTCTTTTTCAATCAACTTGTGACGTTCTAATCCAGATTTCCAATGAACAGTAGTCCCCGCAACATTAGGTAACGGTTGCAGCTGAAACCTCCGGCGAGCCTTTCTGATTTATTAGGTCACGTCGTCTGTTCAGAAATTCGGATAAGTAATGATGGTCTCGTGGGTCACTTTCGTGATCCATATATACACTGACATAGGAGCGATCCCTCTGCAGTCCAATATGCAACACGCACACACACACACACACACACACATACAAGCACGCACATCGTAAAGCAAAAAGAATTTGGTCCTGAGCTCTCGGAAAGTTGTTGCTTTCAGAAAGTACCCAGTACTTGCCGCTCCATGGTGTACGTCGTCGTCCCATAAAGAATGAGAAATTACGTAAACAACTCAGTGGGTTTTTCCTCCACAACAGAAGCCCAAAGACGTGAGCCTCGTGGCTGAGTTTGTTTTTGGTGTACCATTTGCCTCATTGTTGGAGCTTTAAACGTCACAAGCCCGACAGCTGGTGACAACACGTAAACTGGCTCTGGGTTTTACACAGTTGTACAGTGCATGAGGTCTCAGGAAAAAGAGAGGGAGGAGGAAGTTTTGCTCAATTGTGCCCAAATTGTGCCCAATTTGGTCGAAAGTGCGAGCGGCAGCCATTTGGACATGCACAACATAGAAGTTTTTCAGGGGTAAATTTTCTTTTTCATCTTCCTTCAACCATCCCGAGCAGCAGAGAACTGAAGGAAAGCTCTTCTTACCTGATAACTTTTCTCTTTTTCCTTGAATAAGTCAGTGTTTTAACCATGACTTTCCTATAATGCCCCATCCTCCAGTACTTTCAAGAATGTTTGAAGGCTATCAGAAAATGCTGCTGCAGAGCAAACACAATGCAAGGCCTTTGATGTTGCTGCCGCTGTCTCTGTTGCTGTGCTGGTCATCTATGTACTGTACTGTTTATAACGTGCTCTGCTGCGTCATAGCAGCATCCAAGCATAAGTCTATGCTCATATCAACTCACTCTTCGTCGTGCGTTATTTTGAGCACGTGGAGTGAGGGACTTTTGGGTCAACGGCCATGGTCACCATGTTGCCAACGTACAAGGACGAGCTCGTTGATAATAATCGTAATAATAAGATAGCACAAATTACGAGTGCCAATCTCGCAAGGTTGCGAATGAAATTGCAGAAGGTCGAATGGAGCTCTCGCCAGTGCCAAAAAAGTGAGGTCAAACGCTGCAGGACAGAAAGACAGCGCCTGCAAGAGGCCTAAACGCCAAAAGCACCATGGTGAACGCTGTGACCTGAGGAAACACATAGGCTTCTTAGGACCGCGATCATCAAAAAGGATGCAAATATTCTTGGAACGACTTGCGACGTTTGTCTGTGTACTGCAGTGGTACCGGGGAGTAGTGATCACGCAAGCCTCGAGTTGAGGCTCGCATTATTTCTACTCCTGACCTCGAGCGAGGCTCGTGGGCCTCGAGACCTCTTTTTTTATCTTGGAGGTAGGTTTGAAGAGCTTAGACCCCTTTTCTAAGGGCTAGAGTCCCTTGCATCTCTGGAAAAGGCCTATAAAAGCCTATGAAGCCTACAAAATTTTTTGAAAGAAAGTCTAGCCAAGAGAAAAGTCCACCATGAGGACGTAGCTGAATACTTTCGAAACAGTCTGAAAACGCCTTTCCTTTGTAGTGTTACCCTTGATTGCAATCATTTTCCATGATGTGGTGATACTTTACGCTGCTCCGGGCCCTGGCCCCAAACCTGCGCCAATCTTGTATTGTGCTGGCGAGTTCAAAACGCTGTGGCTCGCATCATCATTACAGGGCAGACTGATCGTGCGTGTGACAACTCTTCTAGGAAAAATGAACTAATGTGTGCGTGTGTGACATACAAGCCTTTTGTTAACATGACTTTACTGCACTGTACAATCATGAAGAAGGATGCAAATACGGTGAGAAGAAGCACGTCCATGTAACTTTCATCTTATTGCGTTCATCCCCTGTAATGCGTTGGTCGGGTTGCCTAATGTGTAAAAGTGTTACAGCAGTTCCTTGGCAAACACTTACACATACACACTTCTTCTACCCAGCTTTCTTCCGGTTTATTTGCACGCCCATTCACATTATTGGTTGTTGTGTGGGCACCCAGTCAATGTGAGGACATTTTGCAAAGAAAGAATGGAAGGACGCAATAATGTCTTGGCCAATGTCTTCACAACGATGCGGAGGAAAACAAAAAAACAAAGAAAAAAACATTTTCTCTCTGCTTCTTTGCTCTCGCGAAGGTCCCAGACCATCGGTTACATTTTCTTCTTGGGTGTGGGAGAGTCGTCTTAGTCTGCGCCTGCTGCCAAAGGTCGATTAGACTTTCTTCCCGCCACTCTTCTGGATGAACGGAATGCTCAGCTTATGAGGATGACGACGACGGACGTACAGGGTGTCCCGGATCAGTCCTTGAAAAGCTTTACATCTTCATCAGAGTCCTGTCAAAGCTTTGACTCAATGAAGAATTGTCAACCTTCCTAAAGTAAATGCGCCACAACGTTTGGTTTTCGAGTTAGAACACTCTAAACTTTATCCAGGATACACTGTGCAGACTATGTTGTACAGACTTCTTTTGTGGTAGCGTTACCAGTTTGAGGGAGCCCCTTCTTCATATAATGAGTTCTTCGTCTATTGTGGCCATCTGGCGCTGCTCGCGCTGCTCCATGCGGATCATGGTGAGGATAAGGAGAGAAACGAGACTGCCCCAAGAGCGGCTGGTGCCGCCAGTGCTGCCTCCTGCATAACGGCCGCCGCCGACTCGGGCTGGAGCGTCGTAGTTGCTGCTCACGACGTCGCCGACGCTGCCGTTACTGCTGCGGCACAAGATGTGCACTAGGATCCCAGTCATAGTGACGAAGAAGACGAGGAGGGCAAAGATGACAATGAGCGCAATATTCTCCGCCTCGACGTCTGCTTCGTTGGAAAAACCCTCGTCAAGTCCAATTGCTCTTCCGTCGTCGTCGTCCCCGCCGCCGCTGTTGGTGGTGACCGTCGTGGCGGCGGCGGGGTGATCGCAGATGGCGGAGACGCGGCTGGAAGAATCGTTGCTCATGATCAAGATTTACGACTCTCTGATTCGACGCAGCAGCCAGGGTGTCTCCTCCTTATCGATTCTTCTTCCTTCTCGAGGGAGTCCCTTTTTTGCCAAGTTTTTTCACTTCCTTTTGCCGCCTCCGCGGACGGCGACGACGACGACGACGACGACAACGACGACGACGACGACGACGACGACGACGACGACGACGACGACGACGATGACGACGACGCCAGTGTCCTGGTCTCCGGCAAAGACTTTTTAGACCGTAAAGACTTTCTCTTCACTCTCCTTCTCCTTCCTCTTCCTGTTCTTCTTCCTCCACTTCCTCTTCTTCTTCGTCCTCGCCTCAGCACTGAAATGTGAAATGCAAGCCTCTGATGACGCCACAAAAAATGAGGCTGCTCAAGTCTGCGCACGTGCGAATGAAAGTGCCTCTTCCGCCGCCTCTTTTGAAGAGCATCTTGCTGCCTTTTTCCCCTCGCCGCAACAATGCTTTCTCAGTCCTTTTGATGTTCCTCCCACGTCCTTGACATTGATGCCGTCGCATCCTCCTTAGAATAACTTGACGAAGAAGGAGGAAGGAGAACTCGTACTTTTCTTTCCGGACGAGAATTCGCTGGGTGATTTGTCTTTACGACTGCACTTTTTTCAACGTTCGCTTTTCGTCCAGTGTTATATATCCTTAGCTGACGACGCCGTTGCTGCTGCCTCCTTTGATGGTCCCCGCTCCACTGCTTCGTAGGAGCGAGCGATGTTCCCGCCTTTCTTCTTTCTTTCTCTCAATGGGCTCTCTCCTCTCGGTCTCGGGCCTCGCTCGGGCCTCCGCGCGCTTAAGAGCCGTCCGACGATCCCAGAGGCATCGTCACTCCCGCCCGAGAAGCACATTAAGTGCTATTAAGTTCCTTAAAGTCTAAAGAAGCCGTGGATATTAGCGAAAAAATGACAGTGAGTCCCGTTGTGGACTTGGAAAGGGCCTAAATAACGACGACATTTTTAAAGCACTTTGCAGGAAAGGAGAAAAAGAATTATATATGCATATTCATGGCTCTAAGCACCGATGACAAAAGGTGTTTCTTGCTTTTCGACGTCGGCGAGGGTCGACAGGATTAATGGGTGGGGAAACGCACGAAAATAACTCATCCGCACTTATGCACTGCCCTGAAACTGAAGCAACTCTGCTGAAAGAAGCACTGCTGCAATTGCAGGTTCTCCATCAGCCCCATTCCAGGAGGGAATAAAGAAAGAAGTGGCCGGTCAGCTATTTGGTACCACTTCAGACAGGAGGAGGAAGATGAACCAAAAGCTGGATCAGAAGTACACAGTGCAGTGTTGAATGACGGAGAGAAAAACGCGTTCTGCCTTATTCTCGTATCGTGTGACCGGAATTTAGGTTCCCACCTACCAGTGCAAAGAAAACTACTCCGGACGTGGCCAAGGTCAATATCGCGTGTGTGAAATCAGACATTCTAGTCCTAATCACAGCAACTCATGGGTCATGATCTGGTGACCCGTGAGATGGTGGTGATAAGGCCTGGGCCCTAGTGAAGCCTGGGACCATGGAGGCATTGGTGCTCAATGCCCAACAGTAAAAAGAATGCTCTGAGTCGCTCCAAAGCATCACAGATTAAAAACTGGTTCGTCTTGATGGTGTCAGCCGCGTTCATCCTCTGACTCGGACTCAGTGAAAGTGGGACCCCAGTAGTACAGTGCTTGTTCGTGCCTAAAAAGCGAGGTAATGGTTGCAGGAGAACTGTGATTTCATTCATTCATAGATACCAGAAGCATTATCGTACGAACAAGTCATTATAAATAATAAATTCCCAAAGTCAATCGTTTAGCAGGAAATTTGGCAAAAATGGGTGGGAAGCTAAGTTCAGGTCATCTGGTACGTGACTTGCGTGCGACTCCCGTTAACTACCAGCCCTGGGGTCATATGAATAAGCATGTGCCAAAATGCAAAGCCTAAATATTTAATTGGGTTAAGTAGTGATTACAATTGCAGCAAGATCAAAGAAGAGATTGTTTCTTCAGCGGTGAAGAAGAAAAGAGTAATGATGAGGACATGGGTGTTGGAGTTTCTTATACTTTCATCTGGCCAATCGTGTCCATCATCCTATAAACTTCATTAAAAAGGATAATAATCCTGACCTCAAATGTCTGCCAGCAACTGCAGTGCTCGATAATATAAAATTAGACTGACGTGTTGAAGTAGATGGTCTGTACTGTTTTTTCTGACAAAACCCTAAGGCATCGGATGTTTCACTTCGTTTTTGCGTATGAAGTACCGTATATACTCTGTGAATCGGCCAGCCTCTAATAATCCGCCACCCACCCCCAATGGGACTTTGAAATAATCCGCCACTCCCGGGCATTTCGCCCCTTGCAAAGTCATGACAGGCAACAGCAGGATTCAAACCCACGGCCACAGCGCGGCGAACCCCCATTCTACGCCTTGTCCACCAGCCTCTACTAATCCTCTAGCCCCCACTAATCCTCCAGCTCCCACTAATCCACCAGCCTCAAATAATCTACCAGCCTCAAATAATCTACCAGCCTCAAATAATCCACCAGCCTCAAATAATCTACCAGCCTCAAATAATCTACCAGCCTCAAATAATCCACCAGCCTCAAATAATCCACCAGCCTCAAATAATCCACCAGCCTCAAATAATCTACCAGCCTCAAATAATC
>JAAUXU010100409.1_pt1 | contig 41380 bp, 47 predicted proteins | sample 7278151 | NCBI WGS metagenome assembly JAAUXU01 (sample SAMN14350113, study PRJNA611818) | marine sediment metagenome | isolation source: surface marine sediment (1.8m) | place: French Polynesia: Moorea | collected 2018-08
CACACCCACAGCATCATGTCTGAGGCCGAGAGCAAGACTGAGGCGCCCGCCGCCGCCGAGGAGAAGACCGCTGAGGAGATCAAGGGCACCAAGAGGGCCGCAGAGGTAGGACAACTGAGCCAGATATTAACATTAAGATCACTTTATTGGTAAAATATGGCCACATTTGCGGCTTTTGGCGCGAAACTATGCGTTTGGCGACCCCATTCGACCCTCCCGAACCCTCCCTTGGGGTCCCCGCGCCCCGTCCGGGCGTACCTTCAGCGCCCGGGGCCCGGAAAGCCCCGGACGCCGGACGCCGCGGCCCCCCTTTCATTTGCGTCGGCTGACGCGGCTGACGCGCGCGCCGCCGCCGCGGCCGGAGGCACAGTACACCGGGATATTTAACGACCCGGGGAGACCCGGGGACCGGGTCTGACGGGTGGTTTATACGTCATCCGGGTCTTTCGCACCCCAGCCCCCCTCCCCTTGCTCTTTTTCATCTGCCCGGTCGTTCCTCTCCGGGATCTCGGCCATCTCCCGGACATCTTAGAAAGCCGGGCGCTACCGCCGGTGCGCGCGTCCCCCCCCCCCCCCCCCGCCCCCGCCGCGCGGCGCCGCCCCCGCGGCCAGGCGGAGCTGGAAGTGTCTCTCTTAGCAATCTTCCCAGGGCTCATGACTAGGGCTGGTTAAAACTTCGGATGTCCACAACTTTGGAGCACAAATCTTTTCTCTCAATCGAATCTGCGAATTCGATTTTGTCTGCATTCATGCGTCTTTTTTGGAGGGGAAAGTTACATCTGCAAAAAAGTGCATACCTGAAATGATGCCCTGGAATTGATCAGTGTTTGCTTTTGCACGTAGGCTCTTCCCTGAAAATCGAAATTTTCCCAAATTCACTAGAAGTAGTGAACATTTTGCCTACATACAAATATTGTTTGGGTCAAAATTGCCAACGAATTCGTAGAAAAAAAGCCCGCGCTTTTCCCCCTTCTTTCGAATACCGAAGTTCAAAGCCGTGAGCCAAGACAAGATTGTTTTGCCATTCCAGACTTGGCCTTTCTTCACCTTGCATTGTTTTCCTCCAGCCCAATCGCGTCTCTAGGGGAATCAAGACAAAATAGCGGGAGAACAAGCACTTTAAAAAAGATAATACACAGAGCACAGTACAATTTAGTCTGTACCTGAACACGCTCACTCACACACATTTGGTTTTTTTTCTTCTTGTACGATGTGAGGGGGGAGGTGAGCAAAGGTCTTCCCCCCACCAATAGTGCCTGTCAGCGGCCAAAAACTCTTCATTGTCTGAGTGTTCATATATAATATAATATATGTGTACGTAAACTGTACATCCATGGTAGACGTGTGCGCACAACAGAGAAATTGTGTTTTCACTTGCCCGCTGCCGAAGCAGTCAAAAAAAACTGTGGAAAAGATTTCGTAATTCGATCTCTCCCCCCTCTTTTCTCATTCTCTCTCTGTCGACAGAAGTTTTCTTCGTCTTTCCAGCTTTCTTGCTGTCGGCTTGAACTTTCGCTTGCGCCCTTGTTACACTGTTTGTCACTGTTTTGTTGCCACCTTTTCCTCCGGAAAGTTCTTCACTCTCACCATCCATCAGCAGCTGACCGACAATGGTGGAGAAGAGGAAGGAAAAAAAATGGGGACCCTTTTGTTTCACCTCGACAGAGATTTTGCTTCTGCAAGGATAGATGAGTGGGCAGAGGTCAAAGCATCTGACGCTTCTTTCTTTCATCCACCAACTTTTTTTTTGTCTGTCTGCCTCTGTGTGTGTGTGTGTGTGTGGTTGAGGAGATTTTTGGCCATTTGTACTTTTTCTCGCTGCTCAGTTCGCTATAAACTCTCTTCGTACGCCACTTAACAGCTGGAGAAGCCACTTTTTTAGTGAGTGATCTGAAGAAGTGTTTCTTCTTCTTCTTCTTCATCTTCTTCTTCTCTCCGCATCACTGATAATATTATTCAAGAGAAAGTGAGTACACTTAACACAAAAGATCGCTGTGAAAGATTTGACTTGGTAATTTCCAGACGTTGGGCTGGAGATGACGTTTCGCAGAAGGGGGACCAGAGACGCTCTCTAGTGGATTTTTTTGTTATTTTTGTCTTGTTCTTCTTTTGGCCTTCTCGTTCAAAGGTCTTTCTTCTTCTTTGGCATTCAAGTTCATCAAATCAGCCTGTCCCACCTGAAGATGGACCCCAGGTGCTGGACGAAGGTGGCCAGGAGCAGGCACAGCACTGACTTGCGCAACGCCAGCGCTGACGAGGATTCTCCGGTCTTCCAGCCAAGGTCACGAGCCTCAGGAGTGCCTGAAGAAGAAGGAGAAGAGTCAGAGCAGATAAATAAGAGGGGAGAGAAACAAAAAACGTGAGTACGTAAAGAAAAATCGTTGATGCACTGAGTGAAGGAAGTCTTTTAAAAGGCTGTCCGTGTGCATTTGCTTCCCTCATATGCTTGGTCGGTCTTGCGAGGACTTGCACACTACTGATGATTGTCTGACATGACTTCTCCTCAGCCTCGGCCTCGGCCTCAGCCCCGGCCTCGGCTCCGGCCTCGGCCAGAAGAGAGCCAGAGCCAACTGCTGCCATAAAGCGGCGGATCAAGAGATAAAGAACAAAAGAAGCCAGATGAGAAGATGGGGGAGGCGGGAGAATCACCAGAGGAGAGCATGCCAAAAGAGGATGGGGCAAAGAAAAAGATTTCCTACGGGTTTGGGTGTTGCATTTTTGTTCTTTCGCTGCTTTTTTCTCCATCTGGTGGGTGGGGTGTAAATATCCATCATGATGCACTCGCTTGACCTCACTCAATAAGGACATACAGGGTGTGCCAGAAGTACGAAGGGCCTCTCTCTCAGCTGCCAACGTCGTACAAAGAAGAGTGGGGTTCGGCCGGGGCTGACACCAAGTTGAACTCTTAGCTTTTCCTGGAGCTTTTTCAAGGGAAGGGGGAAAAATGAGTGAGATCGGTGAATAATTAAGCACAGTGTAAAAAATTCATCTTCTCGGGCATACAGTGGAAGCCGGTTCTAATGGCCACGGAACGGCCGGGTCACAATGGCAGAAATGGCCCGTCCAGCGAGGTGAGGTAGCAGATTTGCTGGGCTTGCACCGGCGGTGACGGCATCCGGCGGAAGCCGGCGGAAGCCGGCGGAAGCCGGATGCCGGCAGCCAGTTCTCGCTGACCGGGTTGACGCCCCAGTGTGACAATTTGGGAGTCTCCTCGAGTCTCCGGTTACTCCGGCATCTTTGGCCTGATCCGGGCGTGCCGGTGTAAGCGGCATCCACTGTATTAGGCAATACAGTGGAATCTCTACATAAGAGTCAACTTGATGGATTTCATTGTCATATGGAGATTCGTTCATTCCTCGGCCAAAAATGAGCGACTTCTCGCTCGCGGGAAAATCATTCTTTATAGAGAGGCATCTCTGTATCGCATAAGCGGAATCAGTAATATCGAACACGAAGCTGCACCTATTCGGAATAAGGCGAGGGGCCGTCTTCATTACTTAGGTCTACCATTTAACACAACTCCTCCACGATGTGATATATCTTTGCGGAGCCGTGATTTCCTCGAGTCCGGCTTCTTATGCCAGCCAGCCTCAACTTCACACGAACCCGTGTTAAACAGGAAAAAGTTCCTGCCACACATGCGAACAATCTCTTATTATGCTGAAGAGGGACCCAAAATGAAGTCTTTTTGGGGGTGCAGGAGGGGAAATCGAGCGAATAAACAATGTGTCATGGTGGATGGCGGAGAAAATCCCGGAAACTTGTCCCTAGAGAGCAGCCACGCCTGGAGAGGGGGGGAGGGAGGGAGGGAATCTCTCGTTGTTGCTGTCTTCCCCCATTGCCACCCCCATTCAGTACTGTCTTCCCCTCCCCCCTCCCGTTACCAATTCTCCTACCCGTATTAAAGCGAAGAAGAGTGAGCCAGCCAAAAGACCTTGTTTTTGAGGGAGGCCAACTTATGTAGACTGAGTCGTGGTATTTTTCTCCTCGGTAGACAAGGGGTGTCCAAGGAAAAGTCACGTCAAAATTTTGGAATTTTTGTGCGGAAAACCCTTTTTCGGGAGTCGACCGTTTACTCGCAAGTGATGTCAACTTCGTTTGCCTAGACTGTATTGATTGGGCGGAGGCATCCTAAACATGTGATGTCATAAGTGTGACAGCAGTACTTTTTGGACACTCTGTACAATCCGCCGTCCATTCTGCAATTCTCTTTCAAAAGGCCCTTGTCAAGGGATGTTTACTCCTGCTTGTCCACCTATCTCGGGGCATCCATGAGAAGTCAGTGCAGTGTGGATTTGATTTTTTGTACACCCTGTCCACCTCCAGTTCGCTACTTTTTTGTGCATTCGCCCATAAAAAGCATTAAAATGCAATGTCCCTCGATCCCATCTCGCCATCGTACCAACCCCCATTTGTAGAATCTTCCGTGTCAAATTTGATTCCTTCAAGAGTTACGACTGGCCTCGCCTTAATGAGAATTAAGAAAGATAAAAAATGTGTCCTATTACACCGAGATCCTCTATTAGCATTCCACAAAACATTTCATGACGAAGACACCTTGCGATGGATAACAACTCATGTGGTCCAACGTGCCAAACTTTCATCGACTTTGGAACTTGTCGTAGATGTGTGCAGGAATGTGAACAGCGTGACCCTTGAGTGGCGTCCGTTCATGATCAGACACCTTGGAGGTGGTCGCTATATCCTGAAGACTGCGCAGGACATTCAGGTCATTCCCAAGGTCATCTTTGTTCGAGTCCGCGACTTCGGACACAGCGGGGGAAATCTTGGTCGTGTCCATCCTTCTGCTGTCCTCCCATCACTGGGGGAGAGCCGACAATTGACAGAGGGCTTTGAGAAGCCGAGCAGGCTAAATGCGAGTCACTCTGTAAAGTGTGCTCAAAGTAAGTCTGTTCACAGATATAGTTCGGGTCAAGCACCCATAATTTCAGCTCTTGAGGGGCGTGAAAAACACTCCCCCCCCTTTTTTTTTCGCTCTCTCCCTGTATAATCAAGTGTTTCTCCAGGTCTGTTCCCGAGGCCTCGCAGACAGTTTGAGAGGCCGAAGAAGAAGCAGCTTCCCCCAAAGTGTCTTGCGACACCTCCGAAGATGAGGAGGAGGACAACGACGGAGTCGCCGCTGCCGCCGCCACCGCTGCCCCCCACCACCACCAACCGACGACAACGCAAAAAGAACTCGGGTTAAGCGTGATTTAGTGCACGCCACCCACTTTCTACTCTGCTCCACTATGTGGACGGCGATGCACAACAATACATACGTGGCCGGCTGCGACCACCACAAGTGCGTCTCCGCCTCCGCCTCCGACTCGTGCCACCGCCACTACATAGGGCAGGACTGCGACAACAACTTTACCCAATCGGTTTTTTACTTCTTCCATGCTGTCGTCCTCTTTGGGCTAGTTGCCAGCAGAGAGAACTGACTTTTGCTCTCTCTGGCTGTCTCTTCTCTCCACGAGGCTATATTTCTACAGCTATCGTGTGATAAGAGCCATTCTGCTGCTGCCGCTGCTACGACAATGTAATGTACAACCAGCACTAATGTTATTCGAACGTGGAAGCCACGCAAAAAAGGACCTTAACTGTGGCGGTACAGGGTGGATCACTATTTTTTCTTCGGGGAAATAAAACCGCATTCGGCTGGTCATGACTGACAGCGGCCCCGGATTGAAGCCTGTGACTTCACAGACCGGAAAGTATAGGGGGGAGTTGCATAAAAGCACCTTTTTAGTGCAAAAAAGCCACGTTGTTTTGACCTGAAACGTCACTCTTGAAGCATCTTGTGCAAGGTATGCAAGTGACGACAATAACAGTTCGGCCAAAAACAATGTGATTTTAGCGTAAACCGTCAGTGTCATATTGAACACAATCTTGGGTTCAAAATGCACGATAATTCTGCAAAAATAAAGTTGTGTGTAACACGTCTTAAGTGACAAACACACATTTTGCGTCACACAGCAAATAGGCTTAACGCTGATTTCTGTTAAATTGCACCGCAGTTGAATCAACCCCAGTCATTGCTGCATAAATGCGAGACTGATCAAAACTGACGTTACTTTATGGGGAAAATCCGTTATTTGTCACACTTACACTGACAAAATTGGCAGCAGCATCAACGACGGTGAAACCGAGACTTCACTGGAACAACTGAGCTCTTGGGCCATGCACAAAGGTGTCCCATATTTACCGTCAGGGCACAAAAGCACTTTTGAAATGGCGTATAAACGTGCTTTTTGCATTTTTGCTCATATGAAATAACAGAGTGTCCTAGTCTAAGCTTCACTTTGCAGTGCAGTAAACTAACCAAAGTTGGAGGAAAATGTTTGAGAGAAGGAAAGAAATCGCCGCGCATGTTTTCTAGTGTAACGTGTCTTTTCACCTCATCTTTTTTTATCACAACCATGTTAAACTTCCTCAAAAAGATACACTGGTGAGCCTGTTTTTAAGCCCAAAACAGGCTTGAATTCAACATTTGTGCTCCCCTCTGAAAGCTCACTTGAAGAGCTGCCTGATGAATAACGGCAAGCTGAAGATGAACACTGACGATGGCCAAGCCGTTGGAGGACATGGGGAAGGCTGTGTACAACTTCAAAAGATCAAATTTGGCGTGTAGGTAGAAAAGATGTCAGGCATCATTCCATATTTAGTAACCCTGCACCTCTCTTGCGCTACACCTCTCATCATGGTTGTTTGAAAAGTGTCCGAGCGATTCGTGCGCACCCGGTAGCTGGACTGAGAAAAGTACAAAAATATATATGTTTGTGATCTGTTTAGCTGTGAATGGAAGCACTCATTGTGTTCATAAGTCTGTCAACAACGTTGTCGGACCTTCGTGAAATGTGAACAGACATCAGAAGTCAAGATCCTTCAGTGAAATGTGAAGAGGTCGTATCAGGGTTATCAGGTGCACGCTGATTCCCCAGTGAATTAAGTAAGGAGCATAAAAATGATAGCCTCAAAACGAAGCATTTTAAAGATGACTTCAAACCCCTACTTAGGTAAAACGAATCACTCGGTTGAAGCTTTACTTTTCCGTCCTCTCAATCCTTTTAACGAATTCAGATGCGTTGAGTGGACGAAGCAAGATTGAGAGAAGTAGAAGCCGCGCAACTTGCACCTGAAGTTGATCTTGCAGCGGTCGCCAACGTCCGAGGCAGCCTCGCCCGTCACGTGGCCTCCGTCCCAAGCAGCCGGGCCCAACTGCGGTGAAACCGAGACTTGACTGTACAGGACTGAGCTCTTTGTCCGGCTAAGTGCACGAGCCCATAGGTCAAGAGCGTAAATAGTGGGCTTTTTTTCCCCCTCTTCTTCTTCCCCGGAAATGACGTCGAGCATATCGCAACTATCAATTCGTTTGCCTTTTGCCTCGGATGCTGCCATAAAAAAGAGGGGGAAGCGCTCGTTCGGTCACTTCTGGTCCACTGGAGTCGTCGCGTGGGCCTCTCAAAGCATATCTATCGACGGAGGAGGACAGAGAGCAGCAGCAGCTTTCGACTGCCACGACAGTGGAGGCGCCATTTAGCGAGGAGACACTCGAGCAGCGATTGCACAATGCTTTCCACGTCTTGAACGGAGGAGGCGTAGAAAGTGTCCTGGCCGAGACTCGACTCCAGGAGGAAGATTAGCTCTGGTCACACACGGTCTCCGCTCGCTCGTAGGCGTGACGGCGAGAGAAAAGAAAAGTCTTGGTCAAGTGTGTAAAGGCAGTCATTGAAGTCACAACGAGGCCCAAATTGTCAATTTTCAAGTACATCTTCTACAAACGTCCATGCTTCCGGGTTGGACTTGACAAAGTTGGTGGTCAAGGGCTTCTGTTGCGTACTTGAAGAATTTCTCCCCTTGAGGACAGGTCACGTTAAATGGAGACTCTACTGCACGCCAGTACATATGTTGCGGAGGGAAAATGAGCGTCGAGGGAGCAGCCAGCGGTCACTCATACCATGTTAAGCATCCTATGTAGTCACTACAGCTCTGAGGAATAACAGACGGGGCCTGAAGAGAGGGCCTACCCAAGAAAACAAAGGAAGGCCTCTCGACAATAAAGAAAAGGCTGCTTCACCAAACACAGAAAGACAATTTTCAGGCCTGGACAGCCGAGGAGTGCCTTAATAAATCGTCTGACGAAAACAAGGGAAAGCACATATTGATACGTTGTTGGCCCAGAAGACGAATGAATCTATTCAAATTCAGAAGGAGGAGAAAAACATGGCTTCAAGCGTATTCATGCCAGGTTTGCATGGCAGGAATTTATCGTTTCTCAAGCCCATTCGTCTCTCCGGGAAGAAGAAGCTGGAATTAGCATCAAAACACCTTTTTTTTATTTTTTTTTTTTTGCCTGGAAAGCAATTCAATTTGCTCTCGAAAAAAAAACAACTCATACATCATCCCTCATTTAGAGTTGTGTGGGTTTATTGGCCGCCAAAGCCGCTCCATAACGTTGTTACGGATGATTGAGCCGCGCATCAGCCTTCCCTGGGGACACCCGGAGGGGGAGGGGGGAGAGCATACGAACCCGGGCTGACACTGCCGATACCAGTCAATTTTGGTACATCAGCGAGCGAGGGCTGCATTATGAAAAAGAGAATTGCGTGCATCGACTTTCAATAATTTCCAAGTTCGAGAAGAGAGAAGAAGAGCTCGTACTCGACACGGGCGCCTCCGGCCTCGAGTCCTTCTGTGGAGGATTTCGCTCGGGACGAAGTCAACGCTGTTGCCGTCATGCAGGAGACACAGAAACAAAGCGTTTGCGCACTATTTATTTAGCTCAGGCCTTTTTCCGCTCCAAGTCTGCGTTAGAAGATTGCATCAACTGCACGGCCGTGATCAAGTTGGAAAATGTTTGCTGCAGATGATCCATTGTTCATTGCAACATGTGGAGGGAGAAGGGGGTGGGGGCCTTTAATACATCATTATTGTTCTTGTTATGAGAGCTGTACCCGCCTAGAAGGGGTGGGGCGTTTGATTGCGGGGTGCTAATGTCTAGCGAGCAAGCAAACTAACAGATCCAAATGAAATTTAGAAGTTTGACTGTTACAAACAACAAGGACACAAGTGCGAGATTAATGTTTAACGCACCCCTCTGGCGCGAACAATTTGAGGAAGACGTCTGGGAACTGTGTTGAGTGTGGCACCGACGACGTCATCGGGAAGTTTCGTCATTCCAACGTGTTTGAGTTTGTAAACATTTTGTGCGACGATATTGAAGAACTGTTTGCAAACAAAATCAGCCGCCAGTGCATCAAATTCGAGTTCATTTCAGCGAGAGAAAAAATTTGCGCTTCTGGCACTGATCCACCCAGTGCGTCGCCAAACTTATGAAACACCCTGTTCATGGACAGCACCAAGAAGGTCGACCTTTTGGTGCCAACCCCGTCCTTTATGATTACGGAACGGAGAAGCGCGTTACAATTTGATGGTCTTTTGAGCTGTAATTAATTGCATTTTAATGCCAAATTAACGCACATTTCTGGCCAAAAGTGACATAATTTTTCACTCCCTGTTTGTCACCACTGCAGCAGTCAAGGCCGCGACCCAAAGAATCCATCTTTGTGCCAAATTCCCGTAATTCTCTCACATTTTTTGGCCGTAGATGACCCATTTTTCCGCCTCCCACGTGTTTGGCACGGGGTTTGGCATGTCCGTTTGACATGTCCAACCTCAGCAGGTCCCCCCCCTTCCCCTCGTTGTTCAGGTATAAGCTAAAGCGATGCCCAAATGTCAACGTAGAAGTAAGAGTCAGGACTAGTCTGCCCCTACCTGCATGGGAAGCCTTTGTTCAGCTCCTTGGGAAATCGATTCTTGCACTGAAAAGTGCTCAAGCGCACGTTCTACACGATGTAAACGTTGCACACGAGCAGCACGGTAATATTGGTTTCAATAGCTGGGGGGAGACTTGGTTATCTTCACGCAGAAAAGCGGTTTAAACTTGCTTCTCTCTCTTGCTAACACAAACTTTGAATATGATACCGCGTGCAGTACAGCAAAGGGTATTAAAAGCATTGAACCAGGCGTTCAGAGTTGGGGGAAGCCCGATGAAACTTTATGAATAATGATCCGCTCTCTTTCGCTTCTTCCACTACCCACTAGAGAGAATCTCTTAAATACTCACGCGTTGGTGGCTTGGGGAGGGGGGACAAATTAAGAGAGTTAGACGCACGTTAGCCGACGAGAATGAGGCCGTCTACGCTGCAAGCTCGATAAAGCAGACAATATTTGACAGAAGACAATGACGCTGCTGACGCTGCTGACGCTGCTCGGCGCCAGGAGTTGCCATTGCGCGTTCGGCGTCCTGGGCCACTCAGACACCTCGGTCAGCTCCCCGGGCGTCAGGCGCTACCACAGGCTTCCAGCTGCTCAGTCCCAGGCTGAGACAAGGGTGAGCAGTGGTTGGTTTGGGAATGATCCGACCCCAAATGTCAGCCTGCCTGGCACGGGAAGCCCACCGGAATCATGATCAATCCACACCAAGATGCCTCAGGACGAATGCCACAGAGATGAGCAGCTTGGACAGCTCCGAGGGTTGCCACCAGGAATAGATGTCTGTGTAGCAAAGTTTGCCCCCGGGAATGATGGTGTCCGTAGCAGTGTGTGGTCATAGTATCAGATGTTGGGGTAGAAGAAGCCTTGCCATGGACACAACTTCCACCATCAGTGCTACTTTTCGAGGCCTGGCAACTCTGCCGACTGCGGGATGTGGACTCATCGCACCTGCTCCCAAGAGCTGAGAGATGCCTGAGCCTGACCTGACTGACTCACCTTGACCAAGGATTGTCCGTCCCCTTGCACGCTACTCCTGACCCACCACTCTGTACCTGCCGCACGTGTACATGTGCCTCAAGCAACGTCGACTCAGCCTGGGCTTTCAATATCATGTCAAGTGAGAATTTGGTTGGCTTTGTCATTAAGCCACCAATAGAGCGCTCCCCCATTTTTTGCCTTCCTTCCTTCCTTGGAAGAAAAGTCCTTGTATTTACGAGCGTAGTCAAGTTGCTGGCAGTTTACTCGGCCACGAAGTTCCTCTATGTAGCGAGTACGCGCACACGAAGAACAGTAGCGAGCCTTCAATGACTGCAGCTCACGCAAAATGTGAGTAAAAAATTGGATTTGATAAGAGTTCCTACACAGGGCACTGGTTTGTATCACACTGAGCCGTTCAAGCAAGCCGAGGACTCGTGGAAATATGCAATGTTAGCATAGGTAGGTATGCACACAAGTCGAATTAAGCTTAAAGCCCTTTAAGCCACTTCCAGGGTCATCGCTAATCCGTGCCTTCAGTGTGTACAAACGCAAACTACTGCAGTGGGGACACAGTGGTGATGTAGAAGAGCCAGATGTGGTTTTTACGTTGGCCAGTGCGAAAAGGCCAGCCTGGGCTTGAGTTCATGAAGGCCGACGTCGCGTAAACCAGCGCTATGACGTCACGACCATGGGGGAGAGAAGGAGCAGGATATCTACAATAGTTCACTAGTAAGAACAAATATGGGGCCCAAATTGAGAGGCCAAAAGGCACCCCCCCTCATCAATTTCGCATTTCTCGCACCGGAGGACTCTCGACGCCCCCCAAAACAATTTATTCCGCCCATTCTTGCCTTTAAAAATGTTCGGCCCCCATTTTGCCGTAAGCCCGTTTCTCAAAATTAAACGATGCAACAAATCAAAGCCTTTGTTCGTAACAAGAAGAAGAATGAGCAGGAGAGACGACGGCTGTCACAACAGAACACTCCCTTTGTTATTAATTTTGCCCGAAAAAAAAGTAAAGTATTCTTGGCTGTCACTGAGTCGTGTTGTTGCTGCTTCTACATAATAAATCACGTCACCCGAATGGACCCATCTTTTATTCAGTAGACTTTCCCCTTAATCACAGGGTCCGGAGGAGATCGATCAAAGCAGACCCAAAGTGACCACTATAGACTTTGCTACATATCTAGTAAAAAAAATGCCTCTGCAGTCAGTCGTCTTGGGGGACGACAGAGCTTTGAACAGCGGACTAATTCAGAGCTGATCTGCAGACTGGAGTGCTGTCTTTTCGCCTTTTTTGCAAAAAAATTAAAAATTAAGGTGAGGCACACAAAAAAATCAAAACTTTTGGCAGTTCTCCTCCCCTCCCCTCTCCTCCCCTCTCCATCACACACACATTACTTTGCAGCAGTCCATGAGGTGGCGTCCTGCTGTCTACCCACTTTACTATAAATTATTCGCCGCCAAGAGCAAGTATTAAGTAAAACACATTCACACACACACGCTGTAGTTGGCTCCACCGCTCATGTAGTACAGGGTGGCCAAAAGGTTACTCGTCTCACTGGACAACACCTTTGGCCAACATTGACGTTGCTCATACTGCGGACGTCGCGCCATTGTGACCTTAACGCACATGGAAAGGTCTGCAGGAATCCCAACCCCGACACCACAGAAGACTTCAGGACTTCCGAGCTGCGTTGTATACAGAATAAGCACCTGCACGGGTGGACTGATATAGCAAGACACATCCCAAGTACATGTGTGGAGTCTTTAGAGGCCGTCGTGACGGCCACATGATTGGCCGATCGTGCTGATATACAAAACACACCGATCATGCGGTAAGTTGGAACTGAAGTTTTAGTGTTCCACTCGATGCCTTGACGACAATCATTGTCTGTCAAGCACAACTTTCTGGCCACCCTGTGCGCGAGGTGGCCGTAGTGATAAATTACAAGTATTAGTGCGTCTCCTGTTCTCAATACGAATTTATTGCGCTACCGCATGACATTACTGGATTATCTGTGACTACGCGGAAAGTCTTCAATGACGACGTCCTTGATTGCCTTCTTCTGCTTACGAACCTCAATTGGATTGCGGCTTTTTTCTCCCCGGAAAGATTTTACTTTCACAATGATAGAGCTTCCAGGACGCGCTTTTAGGAGCTGCTAATACGTACACAGAGTGCATTAATCAATAAAGATGTTTTCTCCCTCACATACACCGCCTTCGAGGTGAACCTTTGTGCCGTCAATGTCCACCAGAGAGCACATAAGAAGAGGGATGTGTGATTTATTAATGATGTCTTCTCTACTTTAGTAGGGGGCGTGCATCAAACTACTATTTCCTTCTCGCTCCAGACATCTTACCTTAGTGGGATCTACCTAATAGCCAAACAAGCACAAGGGGGGGGGGGGGAGAATGGGGGAGGGGGGGAGGTTCAGGGGGGACTTGGAGAAGGCGGTGGTGGCCATTACCGACTGGCATCTCCCTCTCTCTCCTGCCCCTGACTTATTCATACCTGCTCTTTACGTAAGCGCATGTCAACCGAGAGAAAAGGAAAAACTTGTTCAAGATGCAGTCTGTTCTCCATTTACCGATATCTCTGGTCAGCGCCAAGTGCCTTGAACGGAGAATGCACTGGAGCAAGTTTGGCAGGCAGCAAAGCGTTTAAATCGTGTGGGGAGCTCATGTGTGTTTTGCCAATGCAACAGAGAAATAGATGGACCAAGAGTTGCTTGCAGTCGTCACATTTTGGAGGCCAAAATTTGATCAAGCCTGTGCAAATCTGTTGGGAGGACAAAGTCACTTCGAGTCATGGCCAAAGGTTCACAATGTTGCTAAAATGAGTCATGCCACTTGATGGGGAGAAAATTATGCCATCAGCAAACATAGTTACTCAGCCTAGAATCGACTGGAGTCATTGAAAGGTGTCAGACTAAAGATGAGGCCTAACTCACCGTATAGGCTGGAGTGGGTGTAAAAGTTGTGTATCCTGCTGGCCTCCGACCACCCGTACTTGTTCTTTGCCTGCACGAGGCACTCGTACTGAGCGTCCGGCACCAGGTCCGTCAGAGTGAACTGCTTCTCGTGGTGGAACTGGCCGCCGCTGATCCCGCTGATCGCGCCGCTGCTCCCGGGAATGATGATGTTGGTCCAGTCGGTCCCGCTGACCTCCACGCGCAGCCCGCTGCCGTCGCTGCGGCCGAGGTCGTACACGCGCTCGTCCTGAAAGTCATGAAAGCACATTGTGAAAGCTTGGAGAAACAAAGAAAGGAACCTTTTGGAATTGTTTTAAAGCAGCGTTTTTTCTCTCGCTTATTTGGCCGGAGTCCAATGCGTCAATCGAGACTAGCACCAATTCCCTTACGAGTCAAGCTACTATTACAAGCTCAGGACGCACTTTACAGAGTGGAAATGACACTTATGAAGACGAAGAGGCTTTGGTGGCTTTGCGGAAAGCAATAAGATGCGGCTGCGCCAGCAACACCAGACTGTAACTTTAATTTTATGTACTCCAGAAGTACTGAACAAAAAGCATTGGCAAAAGTTGCTTCTCCACGTAGTGAATGAAAAGAGCTTGAGAAGAGACAGGGAAAGTTTCTTTTTTCCTCGTCTCCATTATGCGAACAACTGATTAAGCAGTCATTCACTTGGAGGGAGGGAGGGAGGGAGGGACGAAAGACACACAGATGGACAGACAGACTAACAGACTCTGCCAAGAGGGAGGGGGAAAAAGTTTTTGGAAACAAAAGGTTCACTCTTCTCCTACTTTTTAAATGGGTTTCTAATTCCCTAAACAGCGGTGAAGAAAAAAAAACCCAGAAGCCTCTAGCATCGTCTCCACAGGGTGTTGTAGGTGAAGTTGGGGCTGACGTCATGTTGAGCATCTACGTTGTAGTCCAATGGATCATGGCACCCTATTCACTGAGCATCAAAAGTGACTCTTTGACAGGAGGAAAACACAGTTTAGAGAATGAAAATGAGCGAATGAATAATTACTCATGTTATGAGGGACCCTACTTATTGTGCATAAAAGATAACCTCGCCTAACCCAACCAGGCCCTCCATCGTGGTCAGCCGGAGCACCTGCGCTGGTTATCAGTGGTGGTATTCAGGGTCGCACTGCGTCTACCCTGATAAAATTAGACGCACAGTTTGCCCATTTTGGTCCGCAGTTTGTTGCAAAAATTGGTGCATGGAGTATTCTGATGTGCAAATTTTTTTTTCCATTCGACAAAACGAGTGCTGAATTATTTAAAGGAACAAAAAAGCAACGTATACTTCATAAATGAATGAACAGATTCTGAAAAGTTCCACATGGTCTACAAGGCCAAAAGTGGGTTTGCTATTTCTCGAAAATTTTGCCTTCTGCGGCGACGCACCTCTCCACCCTGGTGCGGAACTTCTCGCACACCTTGCTGTAGATGACCTGGGACATCTTGCCCCAGTGCTCCTCCATGCTGGCCTTGAGGGAGCTGATATTGATGTCAATTCAATAAGCCCAAAATTCCACAACAAACAAGAACAAACTTGATCGGATTTAGTGCACAAATCGTGCACTAAATCCGATCCGATCCGATGTGCAGCACAATACAAAGTTTACATGCATTTAAAGTTGTTGGGCACTTGTTTTGTCAGACACTGTAGATTGTGCAAAATTCCCAGTACAACATCCTGAGCTGTTAATAGTAATTCTGCAAGTATCACTGTCATAAGTTCATCCTTGTTCTCAGGAACCGTCATTCCGGACTTCCCTTTCCATTGGTATTTTGTCGCCATGGACGATTCCTGTCATATCTGCAACACCCTGTACTTCCCAGATTTCACCCCTCACTCAGTGATCAGCTTTCCGTCGCCCCATCACGCCTTTTAGGTAGGAAAGCAGCCATAAAAGGCAATAAGAAAAGTTATAATTGTTCTCTCCACCCCTGGTACTTCCTACCGATCGCCAGTGGCGAACTCCCTTCTTAGACGCGGGGAAGCCCAACTTCTTCCCCTCAGTGTGAATGTGGAGGACAGAGTGAAAGCCCGAGGCATCCCAGACAGTACAAAGTGAGACAGCAGAATGTTCTTTTACAACAGCGTCGCGTAATTTCATTTTTACAGCTACTTTTCCACCCAAAGTCGAGCTTTCGCAGCAGCCGCCGCAGCCGCAGCCGCCGCAGCCGCCGCACCCGCCGCACCCGCCGCAGCCGCTGTTGGGGAAATTTAATGGCCGTGCCATGTATTAAATTTTTCTCGGTGCAAGTTGACTGGAGAGCGAGAGAGAGCAGAAAAAAGCTCGCCGCAATGCATTTAAACAACTGGTTCGCTGTTTTCGACTCCTTTATTCTGGAGGAGTTTGTGCTACACGTAGAGAAACAGGGGTGGAGGGAGGGAAGATGTTGCGCCTGGAGAGTATCCAAAGTTAACGACAAAAAATGTCGAAAGACAAACTTTCCAGGGGGTTCTGGGACGACCGTGACACATGAGTCGGGCCGACAGGAAGCTCGTCGAATAGCGTCCTTCGTCGCCGTCGAACGCGTGCCCGGAGTCTTACTTGGTAAAGAATTATCAACTTCTTTAGTACATCAGCAGTGTATGCGGTTGACAGGAACCATTTGATATGATCTCCCCATCGTTAGATGCCATCGGTGCACACTGCTCAATGCTCTGGTACCTCGGAAAATAAGCAAGTCTTGACAGCGTCACCTACTGGGTGGAGGAGAAACTCTTTGCCTCATTGTGCGGTGGCTCAAGACCTGCGTCTCCGTCAGTGCTGGCTTTTGAACGAAAAGCCACAGCTGATGACTTATTTCAAGACTGCTTGTGGTCCTACCACTTGTTCCTCATTTTCACAGATTCTATCCCACCCTGTACACTATCTACTGCTGGGCCTTCCTACGCAGGGCATGGACCAACAACAAAAAAACTATTCTATTTCCTTTCCACCCCGTAGGTTCTACCACTTGTCTTTCGATCAGATCTTGATGGTGTCGTGGCCATTTATGGAATGTTCCTGCTCCACCCTGTACGTCATCTACAGGTGATCATTGCCTGCTCATGGCACTGATGAATAACGAAAATTATCTAATTTCCTCTAGTGCCATAAAATTCCCCCCTTCCCGTTTGCAGTTACGTCCCTCGGAAGAACCATGTAATATAAGATTGGATGGGAAATGAAAGGTAGAGTGATGAAGTCTTTGAAAGATGTGCACGAGCAAACATCATTATGCCTGCTCCGCCACGCGTGGAAGACAAAAAAGAAATGGATACGTGCAATCATTTCCGGTGCTCCTCGTACACGCAGGCATCTCGTCGATGCACCTATGAAGAGTTGCCAGATAAAGTGTCTTTGCCACATGAGCTATCGAAACAGAGCATTTTTTGCCTGCTTTCTCCCCTCCCCCCTTCTCGTCTATCTCGTATGTAGCAAGCACATTTCACACTCGTCTGCATGCAAAGACGCCGTCTACATATGTACGAACACGAGCATCAGCAAAGGAGGGGGCACCGGGGGAGGGGGATCAGAGGATGAAAGGCCCAAGCCCATCTTTCATAATAGTTTCGGTTCGATCTAGTAGGCACCTTCTTCATCAAAAGAGAGGGGGAAGAGGTTGATTCACGTTTCTTTTCTTCTTCTTTGCTCGCGACCTTGAATCGGGGACGAAGGCCATTTGTAAGGGTTTAGGGCCTACAGAGTCGAGGCATTAAGCGGAATCCATGGAAAAATAATTCATCGGGAACTTGTCAAAGCTTTCATCGCTCTCTCGATATAGCCTAAAGGCGGGAAATACAAAATAGGAACATTATGGTGTTGCGTAGCTTTTTTGTGCGTGTGAGTGCTCCACAGGGTGTCCCAAAAAGTTGCCAAAAGTATACCCACACCCCGGAATGTTATCTTATGGATGCCCCACTTTAACTCGATAAGTAAACGAAGGCGACTTCATTTCCAAATAAACACCCATTGGCGAGGCTCTATTGAACGTGAGTTCGAGGAAGAAAGGTCAATGATTCGCTTGCACAGTGTGTCCAAAAAGTCCTGTTGGCACACTCAAAATATGTCCCTATTAGGATCTCACTTTTAGGATGCCCCAACCAAATCAATGCAGTCTTGGTGAGCAAAGGTGACATCATTTGTGACTGAACACTCGACTCCTGGACAAGGGTCAACGTCCAAATCTGCAGATGTGACGTGACTTCTTTGGACACCCCTGGTCTGCAGCGGAGGAAGCTACTACGACTGCACCTACGTAAGTCGGATTCCCTCAAAAACAAGATTTTTTGGCTGGCTCACCCTTTTTTGGCTTCATTAGAAGTGAGAGAGTGACCGTAGGTGTAATGTTAAATTTTCAAGGGTAACGTGACTTTTTGGACACCCCTTCCATTCTGATCGTGTGGGCGCCATAGGACGATGTTCAAAGACCTTGATATGCACTGTGATGTAGTACATGACCTCCTTCACGTTGCAAGATGAAGGAATATGATAATGTGTGAGAGAAACGGTTTTTCTATGTACGTGCAGCACACGAGCAGTGCTTAATGTCCTCCTCCTCTTCTCTCTCTCTCAGTGGACTCATTACTGAAGTTGAAAAATGATGTCGTTTTCCTCCTCCTCTGCTCCTACTTTCTCGGCGGATGACGCCAATTCGAGCTCGAGACAATCACGAGCGATGTCACCATGAATATTCGTGGCAGTCGCCAAAAGGTCCCGCAGAAAAGATGACAGTGGCGGTCTAAGACGAAGGTGGCGCCTGATCTGTGCCTTGCGGCGCTACAGGGTGCGTCAGATGCTTGCGCATTCGGGAGAGGGTGCGAAAACGCTCGTCTGAGTATACGTGTTTGTGGCGCACAGGGTGCATCAGATGTTTGGCAGTTTTTGAAAGCATTGATGGCAAACATTAGCCCAGAAGCACGACATACTGCACCGCTCGTTCTGGCTTGCACAGGGTGCATCAGACGTTTTGCCATCGGCGAAGTGCATAAAAGTATGACATGATGTACAACTATCGCTGGTTTCTTTTGAACAGTTGAAAGAACCGAGTGCAGGCAACTCACTGGAGATGGACATGATCATCCTCCACTTTGCCTCACTTCATGACTACGATGCGGAAATGTTGCAAGCACATATTCATGGCTACCAAGATGGTGGCTGCAATTGAGGCCTTTTACTGGCTCGTAACGAAACTTCAGACACATGTAAGTCATCCATAGTTTTCAGTCTGTAAAGCCCTGCAAATACATGACGCATCATGGAAAGAAGTATGTAGAAATCGCTTGGCAACAGTCAAGTCCCAAAACGTTTGGAAAGTTCGACATCACATCAGCAGTGGTCATTGGAAGTGTTCCTTTTCTTTGACTTTCTGTACACCCCGTAGTAGCAAAACCCCGTAAGAGTGAAGTGCTCAAAGTGGGCGCAGTCCAGGGAAACAATAACAGGGCTGATTTTGCGCCAGGAAAGTCCTGTACTTTCCAGCAGAGGACAAAGGCATTTCGGGACCGGAGAAGGGGTCTTCCTGCTTCGTTCTCCGTCCGCTAAATGATTGCGGATGTGATTAACGGCGAAAGGAGGGGGAGGCAAGAAAAATCTCTCCCTCCGCCTCCATTTTCCGATGCTTTCCATTATTTTTTCCCCTCCCACCTTAGCTACGAGTGAAAGCATCTGCGTACGCATGAGCTGCGTTGCGTCCTCATATCAAACTTTGGAGGCATGGAGAAGGGGGACAAATCAAGGTGGAGTGAGTGAGTGAGTGAGTGAGCGAGTGCACCTGGCCAAATTAAATACTAGGGGTGTTCGATCCTTTCTCTCTCTCTCTCAGCCTCTTTCGGAAAGTCTTCTTCTTCTCTCTCTCTCCTTCTAAAGCCTCTCTTTGGCGGCTGCATCAATGAGAAAAGTTTTTGAGCAAACTTCTTACTCTGAGGAGGTGACGTTTTGTTTGAAGATGAGGAAAAGCAAATCCGGACTACGACGACGAACGGAGTTTGCGCCAAAAGTTGAGAGATAAGAACGAGCGTTGGAGGTTGAGGATGCCGATGTAGAAGAACGAGAACACGCGCTCTACATACTATGTATAGGTACTTGCATGTACATAATTATTGCACAGTACCTATCTACATGTACAGAGAGAAAGCCCCGAGCAGATGAGGTGAATCGGTGAACACTTGGACTTTTTTTTTCCTCCCCTCCCACATGACGACTTACCGGGTGGTAGGGCTTGATCTGCCTGTACAGCAGCCGGTACTCCTCTATCCTGGTGTAGCTGTCGACCGTCCAGATGAGTCTGAACGAGTTCCTGCCGCCCTGGTACTTCTTGTTGCGGAACACGGCGGGCGTGGGACGTCCGTGGACCTCGATGTGACGTCTGCAAATGAGGTTTTAAAGTGACGAAATAATGCGTCATGTCTTTATATTTTGGCGCGCTTCTATTTATCGCTGTCTGCGCCAGGACTGAGCACGGGCTGTACACCCCGACCCCCCCCCTCCTCCTCCTCCCTCCTCCCCAGTCTACGCGTCTGTACGTATACATTACGTATACCGCAGTACTATAGAACTTGACAAATTGTCTCTTTCAACCCTTCACCAGCAAATGAGGACGCGAGCGAAAATTGCCCCACTGAGGCTTATTTCCTTCCTCCTTTTCCTTCCTAATGGCAGGCGGATATTAATTCGCGCCGAGGCATAATTTATTAGGCGTGCTTGCCTGCATACATCTTTGCTGCATTGCCAAACACACACACGCGCGGGGGGATTTTATGTAGCGAAACCATCGCTTTTTGTCTGGTTGGCATCAAGTCGAAGATTACAACGTGGCAACACTTTCTGAAACGTCAGCAATGAATTGGATGAGCAGATTCACACGCTCCTCCTGCACCTACATAGAAGTGTTGACTCGCACGTCAGTGTGAAGAAAATAAGGTATTTCGGCCGTGATTCGTCACAAATTTTCATGCTCTTATCACGGGGTGCAGATAGAAAAATAACCTAACTGAAACTTCTGTGCAATGAATCCGATATTGTTTGTTCCCCAGTGATTTGCGGCGTCTGTACTACAAATCTTGAAGCTTCACGGACAGCATGAAAGACTTAACATCTGAGTGCGATATAGGACTGCGCGAGGTGTTGATTGTCGAACAGAATAAATACGAATGTTTTAGCCCTGATCTGCGCTGCTTTGTCACAATATTTCAAGGTCCTCCCTCATGAATAACCTCGCAAGGCATTGACACGTAAAAACTATAATGCTTCTGCATTGATATATCAAGGTTCTACCTCTCTGGCAAAAAACACACTTAAAAAAACACAATCGAGTTGCAGCGACTGAACTGACACAACACGTGCATGTGTGCGTGTCCCCTTTTCAATACACTTTCCCTATTCTTAGCATGAAAAACTTGCCTCGTTCGAGGCTGCTTCTTCTACTCCTCCGCTGTCCCCTAAGGAACTTTTTTCACTGACATTCGCTTTCTCTGGACAAGGAAATTTGAGTGACGGACAACGACAGCGAATCAGTATTTGACTCGAGGAGTAAAGAAAAAAAATGACGTGAACGACTATAGAAAAGGGCGAGGATGAATTTGAAGGCAGACATGTAGCACTCTGGTCTAGGAGGGAGGGGTGGAGGGAGAGAACAGCCAGACTTCTTCTTTAGGGACGAAAAGAAGCAACAGTCGAGCCCTATTTATCAAATACGATTTTGTACAGTGCTGAGGCATAGACGATTTCTCCACGACTTTGTACAGTGCTAAGGCACGGACGATTTTCCACGATTTTGTACAGTGTTCAGTCTTCGTAGCTTTTCAGGGGATCTCTTCTTTGTGGAAATCGCACTTAACTTTTGCAAGACAAACTTTATATTGACTGACTGCCTCGTAGTGTAAAAGCAAATAAATTTTTCCCCCGGAAGACGCGCTGATTTTGCCATCACGTACAGAAGTGCACGCTCAGATGTCATTTAAAAGTTTTCTATCTAATAAACATACTTTAGGAGCCTAAAAGTGGACCGTACTTACAGACCGGGCCCCGCTGCACGTGCAGCTGTTGCACAATTGCTCTGATGAAAGTGCAGTCGCCCTCTCATACGGGGCATTCTTTTTTTCCGCGGGTGCTTGCTATTAAGTCGAGTCTTCACAACCAGTACCAGCCCACCGTGGACACTTACTTGGAGCTTCCGAGCGAGTTCTCCGCCACGCAGGAGTAGTTGCCGAAATCTTTGGGCGAGGAGAGTCCCTTGAGGATGAGCGTGTGTCTGTCCGAGCCCTCCTTGCCCTCCATCCGGATTCTGTCGTTGGGAGACAGAAGAGTCTGCTCTTTGTACCAACGAACCTGGAACGAAGAGGGCAAAAGTCCGGCATAGCTCACACAAACGGGTCGCCCACCCAATGAGATGCAAGAAGTCTGCCTGTGCAAGCCGGGCCTTAATTTTTCCCCACACTTTTACAGCCCAAAAGTTGAGTTGCTGGAGGGGGAGGGCAAAAAAAGGGAACTTTCCCTGAGTGTAGAAGGACAGACAGTGAGATGCAGACTGTCCAATCAGATGTGAGGCGCAGGAATCGCGAAATCCGCAGGAAAACGGAGGAGGAGGCGATATATTTTTCTCCTCTCTTTCTTTTCGGATCGCAATCGGCTTTGTCATCCATCAAACGTGAAAAGAAAGAAGAATTTTCTCCGCGGAAAATACTTCCCCTACCCCTTTTTTCCCCCTTTTGGCTGCGGAATCTTCCAGAGAAAAGGAAGGGCAAAAACAAATTGGTGTTTCCGCTTGGTGCTTCATTCCTGCTCCACAATGATCTCACCATCTGACAAAGATTAACTAAGCGTGAGGTCAGTGCTTCTTTTTGTTGCGGGCGTGGACTGTGTGCAGTGCGGCCACACACACGCTCCACAACAGGCATCCTTCAGCGTCAGAAGTGTCAAAGGTGGCCCTAAACGCACCGTGCACTGCTCAGACTGCACGGCGATCTCCGAGTCTACAAAGTGTCAAGGGTCATTCGGACGCTAAACACACTTTAGGCTATACATCTAGGTACATGTGAAGTGTCAAGGGCGTCTGCGGCCTCAATGGACTGTGCACAGCAGACCAAATACTCACCATTGGCCTCGGCTCGCCATGAACGATACAGGTGAGGTGAGCCTCCTTGCCTAGTCCAGAGTGAACCTTCTCAGCTTCCACGTCGATCTCTGGCTCATCTAAGATACAGAAATACACTTGTGTTGAAAAAGAGTCTCGCATATTTGAAAGTGATGACGCACCGAGAGACCTGAAGATGAAGTCACCCTTGGAGATAAAGGTCTTTCATGCCTCTAAAGTCGAATAAAGGGGGGGGGGAGGGTCGATGACTTGAAAAGACCCTGTAGCATGCACATAGTAAGCCAATTTCCGCCCATTCTGGTGTACTCACTTTAGCGCAAAGTTATCTTCCATGGGGGCCTCTCTCTGAAAGTTTCATTATCGATAGTGTATAAGAGCTTTCTTTTTGGGCTGGTAGTTTGTCATAATTCTAGCCATCCATCTTTTCACACATATTACATACGTGCAAAAGCTTCCTCCGACGGCCCGAAAATAAAGAAAGATAGATTTGCCCCAATTGTCACATCACCCCTCAATCTGGCGGACTTGGTGCGTGTAAACTATGACTTTTTCGAAAGTTTTTTTACGAAAAAAAAAAATCTTCGAAATGAGGATCAAGCACGTCACGTATTTGTTGTCCAACAGGAGAAAAACAATTTTCAGTGGGAAAAAAAGGCAGACTTTGTTGGCCAGGCAAATTTTTCTGTGGAACAAAGCGTGGTCGTTCGAAAGGGTTAAAGGCAGGAGTGGCATAAGGTACTGAGCCAATTATCCCCCCTTCCGCCAACAGTGTTTAGTCAAGGCAGCTTTTTTTACCACGTCAAGTGGTCAATCGAGAATAAGGGAGAAGAGAGGTTTACATTCAATACAATCGCCTCATCAGGGGGGGAAGTGGGCAGTGTGAGTGGGTAAAAAATACGTATAAGTGACGAGAAAATACACAGTGACAAGCACAACCACCGCACCTCTCTTCTAACCAGGCGGAACAAAGTGGTCGAAGTTGTTGACCGCGCAAGTCATTTGAGGCTCATACTGTAAGTACCCCACGTTCTTTATCGCTGCTCTTCCTCTTCACTCTGTGAGGAAGATGTGATCAAGAGTGCTTTCCTAATCGCCTCAAGTCCAGCCATATTGTGTACGACAACGAAAGTAACTTGGACAGTCAAGTACTCGGCTATGGCCACAATCACACTGCCCACTTGACAGTATTTCCATTAGCTGGATACTCTTTTGTCTGGGATGCATCAACTGAAGGTGTTGGGCGCAAAAAAGGGTTGGGACACAGTCCAGCGAGGAAGGGGGAGTCTCTGGATCAGTGCAGGACACATTATGCATAAAAGTGGGACCATGAATAAAGAACCATATTAGAGAGAGGAGGAGAGCAGTGGATGGATAAAAGGGGGGGGGGACAAGTACAGGGTGAAGCAAAATCTGCCACACTTTGTCAGATCGTTCGTTAGCTGTGACTACCATCAGCGGAACTGGATACTGTCCGTAGGAACAATATGGCAGCACCTCCACATTCCTGTTAGGTGCCACGGTTAGCAAGTGCTCAGGTCCCCGAGGCAGGGGCCCCCTACAGGGTGGAGTTGAAACTCTTCGCATCATGGTCCAGCGGTTCAGGACCTGCATCGCTGTTGGTGGCGGTTATTTCAAGAGAAGTCACAGCTGACGACATTTTTCAAGTCAGACTTGGTTCTGCTACTCGTCTCACACGACGATCTTGAAGATGTCCTCCTCATATCTATTCAGGGTGTTTCACAAGGCCATGTTCCATTATTGAAACTGTGCCCATCGGTTCTACGCACAAGTTTTCTTTCACTCAAATCTTGATGATGTTGTACTCATTTCAAGAAGATTGTACAGCTTCTGTCCCACCCTATGTACTGGCCGCAGGTGCTCCTTGCTTGTGCGGGGCACTGACGAATAACGAAAATAATCTAAGTCCTTTCTGTTCCACCCTGTAGTCAAAGAGATCGACTGTGAAGTGCATCATGATAAAGTTTGACCAACACCGCTGATGCAAAGCAACAAAACGTCCCTGAGAAGTGCCTGAAGGGTGCGAAGAAAGCTGTTGTTGTTGCTGCTGCTGTTGTTGCTGTTGCTGCTACCGCCGCAGCAGCATTGTCAGACAGTTGGAGGCGTCTTCGCATCATCCTGTCCCTACCATAACTAGGCGTCATATTAAATGCATGGCTGCGCCGTTTGATCCCCCAGAAAAAAGAAAGGAAGCAGGCGGTAATGTTGTTGGGCCATCGGATTCCAATACTGCGACGACCCTGGGGATAATAAAAAAGTGCAAGCACGCGGGCACACTAACAACAACAACAATATCAGCAGCAACAACCCCTTTTTGGTCTCTTTCCTCTCTCTCAATGCCCGACAATTGGAAGGCTTTGTCGAAGACCAATTGGCGATCCCCCCCCCTTCACTCACTCCCAACGCTTTCTTAGGCAAAACCAAGGGGGTCAAGCCAACAATGGAGCTCGTCTTGTGGTGACGACGACCGAGGGAGGAGACGGAAACGACTAACGACTTCCGGCAAAAGAGACAGAAAGACCACAGCCATAAAAGCTACTTTCCGGGGGCAACTTTCCAGCGGGCTGGATATGTTAGTGGGGAAGGGAGGGAGGGGGGAAACCAGTTGTTGGTTTCTTTCTTTTTTTTTCTCTTTGCGAACTCATTGCAGAAAAATGGGAGAAAGCACTGAGCAGTGACGCTAACTGATACGTATGACCCCTTCTTCCGCTCAATGGTCGTGAAATTTACTGTTGCTCGACCTCTCTGATTGACCCAATTTTCGTGCTGACTTCGGGGGAAGCAAAGACGATGACTACGTGGACACAGACACGCCCGTGTACGCAGTGGGCAACATGAAAAGGTAGACTGGGCGCTCGCTGTGTGTCCCTCTCCCTCCCCCTCACACACCTTTTATTTTGCTTCTTCAATGGGAGGATGGTTTCCTTTTCTAGCACATGAGAGTGGCCACTAGGGATGTGTCCTATCGAATAATCGAATTTGCAAGCCTAAGCGCTTCTTAAATATATCCTCCTCCTCTGGAAAATGAAAAATCCTTACCTCTGGCGCCACATTTACATTGGGTGGAGGGGTTTTTTTTAGAGATATACGTCATTAGGGATGTATTAGATTCAATCCTTTCCGGTGACGGCGAATTAGCATTACATCAAGGGCTGAATCAGAGGGACAACTGAGATAAATTTCTCGTCTCACTTCGATTTAACCAAGTTAGATCTAGTCGACGGAGTCCTTTTATTTGTAAGGAACCATTGAAGCAGTGTTGCCATAAAGATGTAAAAAGGGATCCAGTGCACCAAGTAAGGTTGCCAGAGGAAAAACAAGTGTATGTGTCAAATTTGCACGGCACGGAAATCTCTGAGCATTCGCGATAAAATTTTGACCAAGTCAAGGTAAAGTTGCAAGCCTCGTGCCACAACATCTGTGATGATCGTGAACGAATGAGTTCTGAAATCTCTCTCCTGACTCGGTCCAAATCGATCCGAATACATCCCCAGTGGCTACCGCACGTCCACATGTCCAAAAAAGAAAAAAAAAGCCACTGCCATTTCCCGTGAGAATTGCGCCCAGTTTGTTTGAGGAGGGAGGCAACGTTGGCAACTCGCAAGTGCCTTACCCATGGACGTCCATACGTGCGCACACAAAGCAAGGGGTGTTTTGTGGGCAGAGTGGAGGGGGAATTTAGAATAACAAAACTTCAATTTGGAGTGCTTCCCGTCCTTCACAGGCTACTATTCTCTGCTGTGATGAGGACAAATTGTCCACAGCAGCAACAGCAGCAGCAGCAGCAACAGCAGCAGCAGCAACAGCAGCAGGGGCGTTTTTCCCAAGGGCTATTCAGATTTCTCACAAAAGGCGAAATGGAGGAATGGACGGCGAAAAACTTTTAACTGCTGAGGTTTCCAGTGCTCGTGAGCAGCGCGGAAAAAGAAGAAAAGGTCTGTCAAGTCATAAGCCACAAGGTGGCCAAGGACGTGTGCGAGGGCAGCAGGTACGAGGCGCGATTGGCAGAGGTATCGGGTGTTCATCATGGCCGCGAGGTGCGTGAGGCAGAGAGCGAGAGAGAGGTTGTGAAGAGAGATAGGAAATGCTTTTTGCTCCTTTTCATTTTCTCTCCTCATTGTGTCACCGCAGAAAAGGGTTCTTTTCTCTCGCTAGGACAGCGCATACGTGGCACGCACGCACTGACATATAGTCTCTTTCCCTCAGGGCGGATTTGCTCCTTTGCAGCGTTTTCCTATGCTCGTGCTATAAACGCTTAGGACGTATGTACAGTGCATTCGTATGTGTAACGACATTCAGACGCAAAGAGGGAGGGTTTTTTTCCTTACACGCCCCGTACAGGGTGGCCGATAACGACTGGTTTCAGTCGACGACATCTCCAAACGGCGTTCTTGGCGTTGCCCATTCTGTTCATGCGTTACACGGGCAAGGCGTGGAGGCTGCGGAGTCCACTCCGGTGGAGGCCATCGACATCTCTGACATTGTACGACAGTAGTGACGTCATCCTCTCTCCTCCAGGGGTGAGGTCGAATGAAACCAATTGTCATCCAACTTCTGGGCCACCCTGTGCCCACGAGTGCAGTAACTTATCTGCAGGACTTTGCGCTTCCTCGGACTACAAGCAGTCCATTATTTGAAGTGGTGCCCCAAGACTACTCTTGTACGTAGCAAAAGTCCTCACAGAAAGCTCGGAGTTGCTGTCAGACCAAGTTGGCTGGCTCAAAGTAGAAGTAAACTCCTCATTCCTTTTCTTTGTGCGCTTAGGTATGTTTTTTTCTTTTTCCCCATATGTACACTCATGGGGGGGGGACTCCCTTTGAGTACATACATTTCAGGTGTTTACGCAAGGCGCGCATAGATGTGTGTACGTCACCGTAGCCGTTGGACGTGTCCTTGCCGAAGTGCTCGCTCTCTTCGTCGTTGCCGTCGTAGTTACATTGCTTTGTGTCGTCTAATGATACCCCTGAGTGTGTAACCTACGCTAATTGCCTATCGATTGCTGGATAGCACGCTTTTTTTCTTTTCTTTAAACTCCGGCAAGTAAATTTACATACTTATAAGTGTGTAAGTACATAAACCGTAAAAGGGATCTCAGAATCACTAGTGAAATTGATCCCTGTGTCAGCCCATACAAAATACCATTGATTTGTGTTGGTTGCTGAGAAAACGATCCTTACAAGCGCCTGATCCGTATGAAAACCCCGTGATACTTAGATCCTTTTTTCATGCATGTAACGTGCGCGTGCTCTTACATAGAGTGACTTGCACATCGTTTAGATATCAAGGCAGATCAATACTTTACTCACATAGGACGCTGAGCAGGATCTGAGCCACGGCTGGACTGCCCACGCCGTTGTCGGCGGTGCATGTGTACCTAAGAATACATGAAGGAAATTTAACTTATAATGATGATGCTGTCTAAAATAGTGATGGACTTGCCTGCCTGCGTCGAAACGCGTGACTTTTCGGATCGTGTAGCCGTGCTGGTGTTGACCGGACACTGTACCCTCTGGCAGGAGATCGTGCTGCAAAAAGTTGCTCACAATTATCATCATTTACTCATGGTTGCACGCACGTATGGAGGGTCGACAACTGTGCAGAGGCGTCTGCAGTCCTTTGATGCACATGCACAAACAGTGCACTAGCGTGACATCTTCAGAATAGGAAGCGCTGTTAGTTCATCGCCTTGTAATAAAAACTGATGTGCATCCTACTGAGCCAGGGTAGATGACACGCAATCGGTGGGTTGAGAACAGCACTTGTTACAGCACGAGAGTTTGTGTCTGGCTTATGGCGTGGGAAAGACTTGTGACACCCTGTTACAGCAGATACTCCAAGTTTGACTGACTGTGGATTCCGCCCCAGCTGAGTACGGTAGTTCCGAGCACAAAGTGAAGAGGCTGATAAATAAGTGGCCCAGGGTTGAGGTTGGTTAACTTCCACTGATGCTTTTCCTCATTTGAAGGAGCTGCAATCCGGGCTGTCTGTGCAGAGGCCGGCACTCGGCTGCTACAGCGCAATTTTTCATGGTCTAAACACACACACGAGTCAGGGGGACATGTGACTCAAGTCACGACCGTCTGAAAATGCCCCAATCACCGTGGTTCGAAAGTGTCTAGTCTTTTGGGTAAGAAATTGGCGTTACACACTGTTAAGTGTGCTTGCTAACACTGCGTAAGCAGTGAATGTAGCGGACACGTCCTTTTTCAGCCACAACTTTTGACTAGATTGAGCTGCAGAAGTGGTTTAACCCTGTACGGAAAGCTAAGAAACTCCTCTAAAATTGAGGTCATATGCGTTTCCACCCTAGGACTTCTCATTTTTCTTCAATATGGGATCAAAGATATGAACCGTGGCTGAGTTTAAAAGTTTGTTTTGTGAACAAGTGGTTTTTTTTTGTAAGTTCAAACATTTTTGGCCTAAGGGCAAAAAATTATCAGTCTCCCAAAAAGTACCGTTGCGAAGTAGACTAATAACCAATATGCGCTGTCACATAAACCGATGGGGTTTTTTGCTGCTCAAAGGTGTGACTCGTTTCTGTCGTCTTGAATCTTAGGTATGATCGCCAATATGTTGCAATAACCGATGTGATATTAACCAATATCCGCTGCACGGATGCAAATTTGGTGGTTTTCTGAAAAGGTCAGCGTTAACCCTCTTCTTCGTGAGAGAGCAAAGAAATCTTCAGAATTCGCTAGACGAGAAAGGTCAAAGTGGTGCTGGCAACTACGGGAATATTATTTCGTATGACTTAACATTAGCTCTTCTTAATGTGCAGTCAGTCACTACTGTTACACACTGTACTTGAGTGCAGCACTCAACTAGGCATGAATGCATATTTTCAGCTTTCCCTGGAGGCCGTTAAAATTGCATAGCTGCTTGTAGAGGCACTCCTGCTCCTTTTGGAAGAGTGGAGGCAGCATGGAACAACACGATATTGTGCATGGGTGATACCGGGTGCGTCAGAATTACTGCCAGCCAAGCATTCAAGGAAGACCTTATTGTTATGAAAAAGATTCTTTATGCTTGAAAAGACTTATATTACAATAAAATGTGACGCCTGAGGATGCCAGCAACAATTTTGGGGGGCTTCATCTCTCCGTCATTTCGCGAGACAGCACCAAAAGAGCCAAAGTACAGGAGTCTGTTTGATCAGCTGACCGATCCAGTGTTGAAATAGTGTAATAATGACACATACGTGTTAATTTCGGTAAGTGTTCGTCCGACTGCCCATTGCAACACTTCTTGGGACCTGGCTGGAGTCTGGTGCTCGTCGGTGACTCACTTTTCACGATTGGGACACTCATTGTGAAGCACCTGGTACAGCAAAGTGAGGCCGTAAACGCACTTTGCACTGCCTTCGCAGACCGCTTTACGTTCAAAGTGTCAACGATGGTTGAGGCTCCCAACACACCTGGCAATAACACATGCAGGTGGAAGTGCAAAGTAACACTGATTCTGAAACATCTCAATTTACAGGGCGTCTCAATTCGACGCATAAAGTAAATCGTCCAGCTCCTACAGAACGGAAACACGTCAGACAGCACACTGGACGCGCCAGTTTTCGTCAAAAATATTCGAATTCAACCGACTATTTTTTTCGTTAAATGAAAAATTCAGCGAAGACATGAGCCGAACGAAGAAAATGACTTTTACGCTCAGTCGAGAAGTTTAGATTGCTGAAGAATTTGTTCAAGTGACCTTCTCAACGTTGGCTGTACCGAATATTTCAAAGAGGCCCAAAGACGAGGTCAGACTCAAGGCTGGATCGGAACTATTTCCAGGTGCAGCAGCCGTCCTTGCACTGCTTGATCTCCTGACCTCAATCCATGCGATGACTGTTTTCTGAAGACCTCCTGTGTTCAAGACCAACTCTAAGTCCTCGCCCGAGCTGAACAATGCTGCTGACCACTTTGCTGGCTCACTAGATGAAGACGCAGCTGTCAAAATCCGTGCTCTCGCTCGGCAAAGTGTGTTGCTGTTCAAGTGTGCATATCAATTGATGGATTGTGTTGAAATTTTTCTGACAAAAATTGGCGGGTGTCTTGAATCTCGTGTCATAATCTGACACTTTCCCATGCAGTGGGAGCCTCACAAAGGACTGTTTATTTTACACGGTGAACATGAGGTGTCCAGGTAGAGTCATTTTTTGTAAAATTCTGGAAACTGCAACTGCAACGTTATTATTATCTATGCGGTGCTTGATGTAAGATGGGAACCCGGGCCAAGTATTTCTTTGACTGCACTGCAAAATAGGCTACAGCCTTCCAAATGGTTTGCAGAAAAATTCTAATTTTCTGCCGTACTTGTATACAAAGCCACAGCAAAAACCGTTGAGTGCCAGGTCACTCCCTGCAGACCTCGCAGTCAGCCCCGAAGCAGCAGACAAGGCAACATGGGTTAACCAGGTCCAACTTCATCGAGATCAACGAGAAATGCAAGTGAGAACGCTCTTCAAATGCCCCCTTAACCCTTTTCAAGTCATCTCGTCGAATGACTTGACCACAATAGAGGCATCTTCCGAAACACAACATTGGCTGCACTGATCGTGAAAGACCCTGCATGAATTTGCAACTTTGTCTTTGAGGTGACCTAACAGATGTGCATCAAAAGGACCAGTTTCATTTTGTAAAAGCTTAAAGGACATTTTAACCAGATAGCGTGGACAGACTGAGTAATGCCACGTCCTTCTTCCCAAGATTCTATAGGAGGCCAGCAGAAGAATAAAGAAGCTGCCTGTGAAGAAGAAAAGCGTGCATTGGACTTTTTAAATCATCGTCATCTCTTTCTAAAAAGCAGCAGTTTTGTATCGAATATCGGACCCTCGATTGACGCTGGTGCTCCTGTTGGTGTCACGCAAGTTGGGGGAGAAGAGGAGGAGGAGGAAGAAGAAGAAAAAGATCAGGGAGACAACAGGGTCAGGAAATGAGGGAGGGTAAAGGGGAGAGAGCAAAAAAAAAAAAAAACTGGAAGGTTGAAGATATCGACCAAGAGGCAAAAAAGTCTTGACACCGCGGCCGCAGCCAGCGTCACCAGCGCCCTCAGCGTCGTCAGCGCCGCCTGCTTGGCGTGTCTCCTCTCTTTTCTTGACAGCCATCTGCACACACGCACACGCCTGGAGAATATAACTAAAAGTGGAAAAAATCTCGACGAGAGGTGAACAAGTATCTATTGAGCTTTCTCCCAACCCTTTTCTGTACAGTTGAGGGCAAGGGACAAAAAATAACTTTAGTGTTTGAGTTCTCCCCCCCCCCTTCTTTTTTCTGTCTGCGGTAATTACACTTAGTGAAGTAGAACTTCTGGATCAAGCAAGAAGCGTCCTGGTCCTCGTCTGACAGCAGCTGCTGCCAAAAGACGTAACCACACTTGTTTTTTTCACCTCATTGTGTGAGTTATGGACACGAATTTGCTGTCAAATGGTAGAAAAAAGAAAGGCAAAAAAGAGATGGGACATAATGAACAACACCTCTTTGGTTGACGGTCACGGAGCCTTTTCCTTTCTTATATAGAACTTTATTATAGTTGGGTCTCATGTTAAGTTGCTGCAAATCAATGTCAGGTTGTTGCAGAGCCACAGACCCGCACTCCTTGATTGTTGCCATGATGTGAAGAGTTCTTGCAATTGCTTTTGCGTCACAAATGTTTAAAGAATTGCTCAAACTGTGGCACTTTTGCGTCTGTTTGCCCCCCTATTCAATACTGGCCATTTTCGTGTGATCCAATTTTCGCGCTCGGCCGAGTAAAGGACAATTTGGTGTGCTTTTAATTCGCGAAGTGGCTTCATCATGTCATGCTGTACTGAAACAGAAATTTTCGCGGTTTCTTACTTTCGCGCTCATTGCTTTGTTGGGCGAAAATGCGCGATAATTTTGAGGTTGCTTGTTGCACTCCTCGTCTTAGTTTTGTTTTTGCCACGCTGTTTTCTGTTTTTTTAAGGTTCTACCTTCTTCTCGACTTTTCATGGGCTTTTTTTTTTAGCCTTTAAAGAGCATTTTATGTTTTCAAATGCGGAAGACCCCGCTTACCCTGACGCTGGATGCAAGGAGTCATTTTTATAGTATACAATTTGCATACAATAGTGTGCACATGATACTTGCTACAGTAGACTCCACCTGTAGTGACACTGGCTACGGTTGTACACCTTGTTATCCAAAGGTGTGTCGGGCATGTACCAGTACGACTCCTTAACTTTGTTATTCACCATTTTCTTTAAACATGTTTAACAGCTACTTTCCAACATGATCACTTCAACGCACTCGGGGAGGCCCCTCTCCCACTTGTGGAAGAAGGTGGAGGAGGCCCCGAACGGTCCGCTACCCGGTGCCTCCCCCGTCCTTGCCGACTTACAGCTCGATAATCGGTGGCCCTTAGGGAAACAGCCAGAAGTGACGTGGTGCCAAGTCTGGAGAACAGGGTGCAGGAGATAGTGGCCACCTTGTTCGCCGGGGCGCAGGTGTTGGCGGCCGATGGCTGGCCTGCCGTCGAAAATGAAGAGCACCTTGGAGGGGTGCACGCACAGGGGGTACATGGGCGGGCGGAACTGAAGCGAACATGCGCTTGGGCGATTTTTTTCTTCTTTCTCAAACAAAAGTTATGCAGAGCAGCCTTTGACCACCTCACAGTGTGTAACAGTAGATTCAGCATGTAGCTTGCTCTGTGCCCATTGACGGAGTCAACCGTACGGCTCCAGCTGAAGTTCGACGACTTCATAAGGGCGAAGGTCGAAATGAAGCACCGAAAACTGGCGTTAAGAAGTGTCTCTGTCTCACCTCTCTGGACCAGACGACCGACGGCACCGGATTTCCCGAGGCTTCGCACTCCAGGGTGACCTGCGAGCCCTTCTTCACGATGATTTTGCCGTCCGTGGGCTGAGAGCGGACGCGCGGAGGAACTGAAAAGAAGATAAAGCAAATAAATTGGATGGGAGAGAAGAGCCTCAAAGCAGTAATTGAACAGCAAATAGAACTTGGGAACTACTCCAATCAAGGCTTGAGAGGGAGGAAGGAACCGAGGAGAGAATGGGGACAGATGTCTGCACCCACCGACGACCACGCGGACCTCGACTGCAACGTGCATCAGCTCAGCTCCGATGGCGTCAACATGATGCACGAGTGTAGCTTCTTCCACAGTTCTCTCTTTCCCCCTGTCTCCTTCCATTTTATCTTTAATCCCTTTCTAATCCCCCAGAGGCCGAAAGAGGAAATTCCTCGGAGAAATTTTCTTGGAGAGAGAAAAAAGAAATGCGGGTAAAGTTTTTGTTTGAAAAATTCCTGAAGGATTGGTACCATTGAGATTGGGTAGGGCAAAACTTTGAATGGGCTTCTCCTCCACAAACTGTGGCCTCCACTACCAAATGAGTGTCGACCAAGATCGCTTTCCAATTGACTTTTGGCTGTCCCGACCTCCCCAGATAACTCATCAGTCTCTGTCGGAAAGAGGCTGGAGCCGATACTATTCAGTGTCATAGTTTAGATGGAGAGATAGATAGATAGACAGACAGACAGACAGATAGATAGATATGTGGCTCACAGGGTGTCCCCAAAACTTTGGCACTCTCAAACTTTGATATGTTGCGTGTGCAAACAAAAAAACCCGTCCAATGTGTGTGTAGGGCTAAGTTCTGCGAGTAGACGTCGAAGCATTTTTATTTCCATGCTAGCTGATAAATAAATATTGGACTGAGTCGTCTCCACCCAAGTGGGAGCTTTCGGGACACCCTGTACCGCGCTGGTACTAAAATGAAAGTTATATGAGGAAACTTTGGAATATGACCCCTCACTTCTCTCCGCTGATGCTTTCCCAGCTTGTATTGTTTCAAGCGTTCAAGGGTGAAATCGGAATGTCACATCTTCAGTTCGGTTCTCACCTAATACTTCTAAGGTGTGCGCCAGCTCGATGATCTCGTCTCCCTCCACCGAGATCTGGCACACGTAGTCCCCGGCGTCCTGCGGGCGGATGTCCCTCAGTTCCAGTCGGTTGGTGGCGTCCGCGGAGGAGGGCGAGGAAGTGTGCAGCAGGAATCGCGGGTCGGCGACCGTCTTCACCGAGCCGGCGGAGAGGACGTTGTTGCCTTTGCGCCAGACGACCACGTGGTCGCCTACGGTGGAGTTGCCACAAAGAGAGAGAAGGAGAAAGAGTTAATTTTGTCAGGGTGAAGTCTCTGCGTCAAGGAGCAGCTCATGGGGACTGAAAACATACGTCAGGACGTGTCTGAACCACTTATTGGAGCTCAGTATCCACCCATCTTAAGGCCTTCAATACATTATTTTCCTATCAGAACGACAGCTTCTCCGCCAAATTGGTCAGCACTGACCGCACTTGTAGTGTTACTTCATGGACAGCCTGGGATTGCGAAATGAGTTTGACAAGCAGCCTTCACAGTACAGTGGACTCCGCATAACGCGTTACCGCTTAATAGGTCTCCCCGCCTATTAGGTCCAGATGGCTGCGTATGTGGTCCCGGCTCAAGTGACGCATTTTCTGCGTGATTCTTAATGCGTCATTCCACGTCGGTTGGTGACTGGGGCAAATGACAGTGATTCCAGTGATTTTGCGCTGCTTGACAGCTTCGAGAGGGAGACTTTTGTTGCTCTGGCGACCATTGACAGACTTTTTTTCGACCTGGTGTGATGACGCGGTGCAAAAGAGTCGCCACCTGCCAAGCTGGACCCTCTTGACAAGTACAATTTCAGCCTCTTCCAGTCCAAATACGCAAGGTCGTAGGTCATTCTGGCACAAGTGTGTTCGCATTAAGCGGAGTCAACTGTATTGCACAAAGACACTTTTACATGAGAAGTGATATAGGGTTTTTTTTATACACGCTGTGTGCCGCTAAATATCATACGGGGCCTCGTGCGAGGTGTCTAGAAATAGACAGTCATCGAGATGAGGCGTGGCCCTGGTGTGAGGTGCGCCCGCCCCCCGTCACTCCCCTTCGACAAATCGATCACAACACTACGTAGAACGACCGAATTTCTTCCTCTTACTTTCTCATTGAGTTTGTCTACTTTTGTCCTTTTTCCCCCTGATATTAGCTAGTGCGGGAATAACAGTGACAATTATCCGCATTAGTTACGTCGTACGCGTCGATCCTTGCACGTTTGGGCAATCAAGCTTTGCTTATGGGGTGGCCAAGCAGTTTTGTCACGTGCTCGTTGACAACAAGTTCTAGTGCTCAAGTTGATGTTGCTCGTCCTGTGCGCGCAAAACTTGGAGGCCGTGAAGTCCCTCGTGGAGTTGGATGCCATCGCTCGTTCTTGAGCGGTCACTGAGAACAAAGCTGGTGAGGGAAGCTTTCTTGAGACGTGTCTTGAACGGTGTTGTCCAAACCAGAGCCGTTGAATGTGGAAGTCAACTCGTTGGTCACCCTGTACACGAGTTCCAGCTCGTGTGGTTCTGTTCAGTAGCAGTAGATGTGAGGGGAAGATAGCAGTGACAGTCATCCGGAGTCTTAGTAAGTGGGTAGGTGGCGTTCAGGTTGTACCTGGGGTCGCCCCTTCATGAATTATCTATCCAGCTGTTGCGGTTTTTCTTGGCACATGCGTATAACAGAGGTGCCCTCTGTTTAAGGCCACTCTTTGCTTTGTCACTGTGTTCTTATACACTTAAAGAAGCGGAGACGTTAGAACAGACAAAGCCAGGTACCGAGGCGTCCAGACGCTGAATAAGGTCCACTACGCCAGACTTGGACGCGTCCAATTGACTAACCTTGGGCAGGGTTTTACCACCCATTGGACCTAACTTAACATAAACTAAGCTAACGAGACCAAATCTGACCTGACCACAGATCTAAGCTAATTGGACATTAGCTAACCTGACCCAACCAGACTTGACGTTGCACCATGGAGCTTTGAAGAAGAAGTGGTGAAAGTCAAGGCCATTTCTTACATCTCGACTTGTCAGCTTCAGATTGCTAGTTTTTTTTTTTTTTTTTGAAAAAAAAGTGTTTATTAGTTTTGAACGAGGCCCACTGAAGATCAACTTTAACCAATATGGGCATTCTATTTGTGTTCCAGGTGCCTTCAAAGTCCATTACGAACTAGGCAGCAACATCACAACGTCTAGACCTGCTCTATAATGTTAAGTACAGTTGAAGAAAAGTGCTCTAACTTGATAAGGAGAAAGTTACATTACATGAGTAGCTATTAACATTCCACTTGGGATTGACCTTCTGAAGTGAAATCTCTTTTGCTGCCATGACCCAGACATGACGCAACCTCGACCTCGGGTCTTTAAGTAATTTTTGAGAAGAGTAATTAATCTTTTTTAAATTAATTTGAGCCATGCCTTTTAATTTTTCCTCTTTCTGGCACGCGCAGTTTTGAGCACGATCCCCAAATTCCAACGCTTACCGAGTCTCCTGACGTCGCAGGGCATGGTGACGCTGTGCCCCTCCGGCACCCTGAAGGTCTTGTTCTTGGTCACGATGAGCGGCATGGGGCGCGTGGAGGCGGACGAGATGGACCGGTGCTGGATGTAGGGCGAGGCGTCACCACAGCCCAAATCTGCCAGAACTGCAATAGAGAGGGAAGAGAGAGAGAGAGAGGAGATGAAATTTTCAAGTTGAATTACATTGAAGACGTCTGTGACGTTATGCTAATCCAAGTGTCTCATATAGAGGTGCTTGTTGCTACTTCCCGGATTCAATCTCATTCGCACGAAATTGAAAGAAGAGGCTTGAAGCTGCCTTCTGCCACCTTCTTCTTCTTCAACCTCAGTTGACATTAATTCTTCTCTGCCCCTTCTTATTTTCTCCCCAAGTCCCCCTCCCTCCGCTCTCGCCCTCATTCACCATTTCCAGTCTGAATTGAACTCCTTCTGCTTTGCCACACCGAGAAGACTTGGCCCTATTCTCTCTCTCTCTCTCTCTCTGAGGCTTTTCCGTGTTATTGCCACTGTCCTAAAGGGGTCGGGCAGCAGAGCAAGAGCGATCTGCATAAATTTTTCAGCGAGTATCGGTAAAAAACAGACAATGGCATGCCTCAGAGCAGTAATATCGTCTTCACGGTCTAAGTAGCAATTTCTGCTCTGCATTGACAATTTTGTATGTGGGTGAGCATTTTTTTTCTCCCTCGCCTCCCCCTCTTAGTTTTTTAGTTTTTTTTTCTGCTCTGTTCTGTCTGGCAAATCTTTGTTGATCCTCTCTTGTGCCGTTTGCGTCCGATGCTCTCTAATCCCCCACTTCAAGCTTCTTATCGTGGGACAACCAGCACAGACACTTGCTGGCTTCCCCTCTTTTCAAAATGTCTGCTCCCATTTTTGGGTGTGCAAGAAGTGGCTTAAAAAATATTTTGGGCTGCGAGACACTTTTTTTTAGGAGGAGGAAATGTTGCAATGTAAATACTGTTTTCTCTTCGGTCTCTTTTCTCACAGTTGAGGTAAAGTCTGATTGATAAACCATTGAGGGAAAACATGTTGGCTACAATGGGTCTTCTTGCTTCTTTCAGTCCTGAATGGGCTTCTTCCTCCTCACAGTGCGGTGGAGGAAAGAAAAAGAAGAATTGTATGTAGCACGAAGAAGTGGATAAGTTTGCCAGAACATTTTTTTATTTGGGGCGGTAAGCACGAAGCAATGGATTGCCCCAAAGTCAGGAATGCGTCAGCTGTGTCTGGTAATGACTTGCACGTGTGTATGCGCGACAGCTTTTGGGGAAAGTTGGTCACTTTCGACACAATGACTTTTTTTTTTCGTCCTGTGTGGGTTCTGTGTGAAATCTCCCCCCCCCCCCTACAGTCAATGTCTTGTCAAAGAGACGCCCATCAGTCAGCTTCAGTCCGTGTTAATCTTTGAACGAGGTCCACTCGACTGTACTTGTACAGGACAGCGTGTCGAAAAGGTCATGTCGAGTCACTATGAGTAAATATATATATCCAGGACCTGACGTTATGGACTAGCACAGATATAGTCAGTCAAGCGTTTTCAAATAAGCGCTCAAACAACTCGTTGTTGAATGTTGCATTTTTAGCACTCGTCAACCGTTCTGTCCCTGGTCCGGTACTTGCGCTCGTCCTCCTGATGTGTACTTGTCCTCGCTTTGTCCTCGCTCTCCATGCGTCAGTGCCCCGTCCCATGTAACTTCTGCTTTGCTGCTCGTTTCTGCGTAAGTGGCGTGCTAAACTCTTAAAAGCACCCCAGCTTTATGACCAATTGTATTAAGTCCAAGTACATATAAGTCCGAAGTGCAGAGCTTAACAAAAAAACATCCCCCGGCCAAATAACAAAGCATCTTCGTTCGCCCATCTCCTCTCCTACACTTTACTACACGCGCCGACTTCTTTATGCGGCAATGAAAAACAGATTTTTCGCCGACAACCGAGGGCAAATTTTATTTCCCGATTTGGCCTGAAAACGTCGTAGTTCTACAAATCTGGGCAAAAACGCAAATGTAGATAAAGTTTTCTAGACCGCGGGGCTTTTTTATTTGACCCTGAGGAGCCATCCTTTTTCTCGCTCATTCCTCGCTACTTCCGCACTTGGGCGAGGCCGTCGAGAGCAAAAAGGGCGGGCTGGAGAGAGGGAGGATAGAATCGAGGAGGAGAAAAAAGGAGCCACTGGAACGTTTCACTTTTAGTCACTCAAATGTCGACTTGTAGAATATGTGGAAAGAAAGAAAAAAAGCCCACAAGTGGTTTTTCTTTCTTTTTTTTCCTTACCGAAAAATATCACAAGCAAGCTGAGCAGCAGTCGAGAAGTCCTCTTGCTGTGGCCTTGGCCACACAGGAATCCCAGAAGTCTTTCCTTCATCGTGGACTTTATTTCGGTCTTGCAGCGACACTAAAGGCTCATTTTGAACTGTCACGGAATAAAGGCCGTCGTCCTTCTTCTCATGATTGAAAAAATGTCCAACTTTGTCGCCATCAATCACACATTTTCTGCCTCCTCGGCCACAATGGAGTCTGAGGGGGGGGAGGGAGGCTTCGTTGATTTTCTCCCCCTCTCTCTCTCTCTTTACCGTGCACACGCAGGAAGTGCTTCTTCCTTGCTTTTGTCGTTTGTTTTAGCCTTTGGCAGACAGCGGCCTTTGAAGCGTCGTCACCCACAGAGGAGGCCTTGGTCGAGGACGGTCAGTTCATCCATCCGCATTCATCTCGGCGCACAGCAGCAGCAGCAGCAGCAGCAGCACAGTGATGAAGAACAACAACAATGGCAGCTCAGACTTTCCGCCAAACGATAAAGGCGCACAAATTGCAGACTTGTTCCTCCTTCGCTCTCATCGACACGAGTGACAATTTGCCGCGGATTCGCTTGTCGGTGCGTGCGCTCGCTCATGAAAGAGTGCGCGTTCTCCAGCTTCTCCCCCCTCCTGTGCTCTCTCTTTCTCTCTCTCGCTCGGTCGTTGTTGTTGTTCTTCTTGTCCTGCACCACCAGGGACACGTTTCCGAACGGCGTCTCGCGCCGCGATTCGCCGTTGGCAGTGACGGCATCTGCGAATCCGCCATCGCGGAGGACTTTTCGTCACCGCCACGTGCCACAGGGTGTTGCAGATACGTAGATCAAGAATTACACTCCAGAGTTTTCTCTATCTTGAGGCCCAAAAACTGCTTCTGCAAGACTGCACGGAGAGCGAGTGTGAAAGATATGTTTAACATAGTTTCCTGGGTCGTACATTGGTGCGAAAATAAGACACTTTTCACGCCTTTTTGTCAAAAATTGTATAGAAAGTCATCACTTGAGTGAAACAGTCTCATCACTCAATCCGCTATTGATGAAGACTTCCTCATTTATCTGCCACACCCCGTACGAGGCCTTTTGTCCCTACCCGAACTGTTCAAAGAGCTGATTCAAAGGTGTCATGACTCATTAAACATCTGCAAGGAGCGAGTACAACTGAGAGAGAAAGCAAAACCAACTACGACTCCATCGAGAACAAGAGCAAAGTTGCAACCAGGGCCACACCCGTCGTTGGGTCTGAGCACACGAGGTGGAACTGCTCCAACGCCAACTTGACCTGCGTGACTCTGGGCATCTGCCTGACCACTGTGAGTACAAGACCCACCAGGTGATGCTAAAAAAGTGCACAGCTCGGGTGTCCCCTTGTGATGAGACTCTTCATGGACGTACAGGAAAGTTTGTTTTCTTTCATTTAACTTTCCGCGCCGTTAGCGGGGAAATACAAGAAAGAGTGACCGAGAGCACGCGGACCTCTGCTTCTGCACATCCTCCGGCCCCGTCCTCTGTGACGAAGACCTCTGCTTCTGCACATCCTCCGGCCCCGTCCTCAGCGACGCGGAGCAGGTTCACGTTGTCCCCACACTTGATGCATGCACGACAATACCCAACGACAAAGAAGAGATATCGGAATTCGTACTCGTCTTTAAAAGTCAGTCTGACTGCTGTCAAATGGGTTCCTTTATAGTGGACCTTGCGGTGGAACAGCTCAAAATACAAACTCGTCCGTACAGGAGAGTCTCTTGGAGCAGAAGTTCATGTAGTGGGGGGGGGGGGGGGGGGGGGGGGGGGGGGGGGGGGGGGGGGGGGGGGGGGGGGGGGGGGGGGGGGGGGGGGGGGGGGGGGGGGGGGGGGGGGGGGGGGGGGGGGG
>JAAUXU010073273.1_pt1 | contig 41344 bp, 44 predicted proteins | sample 7278151 | NCBI WGS metagenome assembly JAAUXU01 (sample SAMN14350113, study PRJNA611818) | marine sediment metagenome | isolation source: surface marine sediment (1.8m) | place: French Polynesia: Moorea | collected 2018-08
CTCGTCCCTCTAGCTCCAGGCAGTGTTGACTGCTGCCACCACCAACTCCCGCCCGCTCGTTCAAGGCAGGTAAACTGGCGTACGTCCTCTTCGTCGCACGACGCAAGCTCGCCCGCGCGCGTGCGTACAATTGACGAGAAGAGTTTCCGCAGCGAAGTGAGATTTCTTTCTTCTTCGCGGCCTCTTCATTGCATATCTGTCTGAGCCTTTTCGATGCGCATATCGAACGAGGACCGAAGTGGCCGTTACACGTGTCCTTAAGACAATGGCTCACGAGGAGGACGAGGGACGGGAGGGAAGGCGCTTGACAAAGGGGCCAATTTGCTTGTACCTACTGTACAAGCACAAATCAGCATTACGAGCAGTAATCGATTTTTCTCGCCCTTCCCCATGTTGCTGGCAGACGCAGCTGTGAGAGCACTCGCACTTGCATGAAGTAGAGCTTACCTGGCGATCGGGTGTTGTACTGGCCCTCCATCGGTGTTTCCAAGGTGTCAGTCGACGCACACCGTTGCAGTCTGAAATGAGGACAAAAGAAGGACCTGTCTGGATTTCTCCCCCATGTCAAGAGCTAGAGCGGCCAACTTTGGTCGGGCGCGGGTTAAGCTGTGGCCGTAGTCATTACTTCAGAGGGGCATCCTTCTTTTCCCCACCGTCCACAACTTAGAGCACCCCGTGACGTTCACCGGCAGGATCGTCACGATCGATCACGCTGTTGTTTCGGGATCAACTCACCTCGTCTCTCTCAATCTTGTCAACGGCCTCTCTCACGGGACCGTCGACGACCGAGTCCCGCCTGACGGCACAGACCGGAAAGAACCTGGTCGAGAAATGTCGGCAAGACCCCCCGGCTTCTTCCTCCGGGCTAGGCGGTTTTCTCCGAAGTGCGATGAACCCAAAGTTCCTCTCCCTCTCTTTGGCGACTTTGGGGTCTCTGAGCAGCCAATAGACTGGCCGAATCAGCTGCGTTGTCGTCACTTTGCTCTGCCTGCCCCTTCGCCGAGTCGGCAGCGCCGCAGGCGCAGTTGCAGCCGCAGGCCGTGATCATCTTCTAGCCGTGGTAGGAAGGTGAGAAAACAAGAACCAGACAGTGGCCGTGGCGCTAAAATGCGAACTCATCGTTTTCTTCACCTTTTTTTTAATTTTCTGCGCGACAGAATATGTGAAACAAGTTGACAAAAATCGAACTTCGACTGTACTGGGTACGATTCTGCATCTCTTGCATTGAGAGAGGCAAAAGTGACGTCTGTCTGTAGAGGCCGCCACCTCGACGTAAGAGTACGTACATCTTTGTCCGCAGCGCCATCTTAGAGCTGACTGAACAACATAAATAGGGTTGACATCTCCAGGGTTGTTCTTCACATCATTTGAACAGTGGAACCGTCCTTACTCAGTGTTCTCAATTCAAAGCCCACTTGGAGCGGGGAAAACCATTGTTCTGCAACGCAACATGGTGAGACTTCCTCTGGTGTGGACCCCCTTGACTAGGCACATGGGGCTCCTTCAGCTGTTGCCCTACTCAGCTTGAGCTGACGCTGACGCTCGCATTGGGCCGGGTGATCCAACGAAATTGTGATTGCAAGCGATAACTTTCCAGAAGCGTCTGACTTGTGCAGCGGAAAGTTGCTCCGTGGTCTTTCGTTGATGCCTCTGGAGCAGCTCAAGCACGAACACTTCGGGCACAGACGAGAGATGTGAAGATACGACCAAAACAGTTCGACGTCAGTCTAAATAGTTGCCAACTCACGAGCAATAAGATCAATCATGAATTCGTGATGAATGGCTAGAGCCCTAGTCACACTTTACTGCTTGTAAAGTCACCGTCGACCCTTCTAAGGAAGACCTAATGAATCCCCCACTTCGGTTTGCGTCCCTCTGGCTGCTCGCTTGGTGCTGTTGGTCACTGATGGGGGTGACTTCGGCCCAGCAGCAGCAGGTGGACCTCTATTGTGGCGACCAGAACTGCTACGACGGTGAGTTGATGGTCTTTAAAGAAGTCACAATATCTGAAGTGACTTCTCATTTCCAGTGCTGGGTGTGACAAGAGATACGGCCAAGTCTGAGATCGGCAAAGCCTACAGGAAGCTGGCCGGCAAGTTCCACCCCGACCGGTTCAAGACGAAGGAGGAGAAGGAAGAGGCTGAAAAGAAATTTATGCAGGTTGCCTCGGCGTAAGTTTCCTTTTATGTCAATAAAACGTGTACTAGTTACACACGGTGCAACATGGACACGAAATGTTGTCAGTGTGACTAAAGTATTCGTACTGTCTACGTTCACGTACTCCTCTTACTTCCACCTTGTGTCCTTCAGCTATGAGGTCCTGAAGGATGACGACTCGCGCGAGGAGTACAACTACATGCTCGATCACCCCGACGAGATGTGGCAAAACTACTACCGCTACTACCGGCGGCGAATGGCGCCCAAGGTAGACGTGCGCATCGTGATCGCTGTCACTGTCTCGCTCATCTCCGTGGTCCAGTACTACTCTGCTTGGAGCAACTATGAAGAGGCCATCAAGTATCTGGTGACTGTGCCCAAATACAGAATCAAGGCTACCGAGATCGCCAAAGAGGAAGGATTGCTTAAACGAGACAAGAAGTTGGACCGGGCCAAGAGTAAGGAGAAGATCAAAGAAGAGGATGAAAAGGTTATAAGAAAGGTAAGAGTAACGGAAATATAGGTGCACGCGCAGTAGCTTGATTTTCCATTTGAACCAGCTGTCGGGTATATACTGAAGGTCCTGCAGACATAGTTATGTCTTGATGTTCTACCGATGCATGTTGTCACCAGAGATGGCAAAACAATGTTTCATGCTTAATCATGGACCAGTTGGATCATTTCACGCATTTGGCATCACGGATCTACCACTGGCATTGTAAAAGTAATGCGAAATATCAGTCACGACTAGAAAATGACAAAGTTTGACCAGCTTAGATGACCATTGACCAACTGCTAGGCAAGGGACGATTTTGTGACTGTCATTTGTATTGTAGTGTTGTTACAGGATATTACAGTATTTCATGCAAATTTGCATATTTGGTCGTTTCGTACTTATGCGCATGCTTCTTCCATCCGTAGCAGTTATCGATATGAATATCAGGATACTTTTGATTTACTCTGGTCATTGTCAAAAGTTGCTGCATTTCAGATTGTGGAGGAGAAGATGGACATCCGCGGTGGATATGCCAAACCTACAATCAAAGACATCCTGTGGATTCAGTTAATGTTGCTTCCCTGGACCATGTGCAAATGGGCCTATTTTTATGGCCGATGGTGTTGGAAGTTCGGCATTTTCCGGGAGGAATACGGAGATGAAGAGAAGCTTTATATCATCAGGAAGAACCTGGGCCTGAGCCAAGGCCAATTTGATGTGAGTTATTGATGCCTGTTACTTTTGCAGGCCACTTTGGTGCATGGTTTATGGGCACATCCCGCACGACTGGTGCAAAAAGTCGAAGAACGAAACTGAACTGCACACTTACATTGTAAAAATGCTCCGTAGAATTCGTTTTGTTAGTACACTTTCACTCATCGGCGACCGAGTCGGTGTGGGCAGCCGAGTCGAAGGCCAATCTGGGCGCTGGAGTGTAAGTTGGTGACGCTGGAAGCGCCGGCCTGAGACAGCCAATCACTTCTTTGGGCGTTAAATGAAAACGGAACCTGATCCAGATCATCAGAGGACAACGAAGACGTTCACTATCGTCTTGTCTAGCCTGCCTGACCTGAAGCAATTTTTTGCCCGACTGAGGCCTGACCCAAACGAGTGCATCCCAACTCGACCCCGCAAAAAAACTGACGCAATCCGTCACCAGCGCGTACCCTCGCTTCACTGACTTTTTTGGCTGTCTGTGCTGGTCGGACAAGTATCCGCATCATTAGCACATGTAGCTACTGTGCACCGTTTATCCAGAGTGTACTGTAACCCACTCAATCTATATACTAATACCTCGTCTCAATCTCAATACATTAACTTCAACTCTTCTTCAGGCACTGCCAGATGAAGAAAGGGAGGATATGATGTCTCAGGAGCTCTGGATCAAGGAGGAGTTCGTGGTGTGGAAGCAGGCCAAGGATGACGAAATGCGAGCAAAGATGGCGCAAAGTGGTCGCTACAAGCAGTTCAGGCGATACATGAAAAACCGTGGACCAGACAGAATGACATTTGATGACTCCTAGCACCAGGATCGCTCCAGCCGTCATGATAGTCTAGTCACCAAGCGACAACTTCCTCGTATAGCAATTGAGTTCGTGGTACTCCATTCCGTGATTATGTACTGTATGCGGTAAATTTACTACTTTTTACCAAGTCCTCTTCGGAGGCTTTTCTCAAAAGTTGATCGTCAGCCATCAAGAGTAACAAAGTGTATTGGACATGCTGAAAGTTGCTGTAGTTCCGTTGTTTTCGAGTACTTGTCGACTGGTACAGGTGATTTGAACAGAGGCTGGAGCCGCAAATGCTTCTTCATTCGATTCTTCACCAAAGGAACCAGCCATCTCTAGTAGGAGTTCGCGTGGTCCCCCAATCGCGTGAATCATCTGTCGGCACACCACATCTTCTTTGTCTTGGCACAGTTAAGCCGGTGTCTCCATAAGCTTCTTTGGATCACCAATGCGCCTTCACTGTTGGCACAAACGACCTCTCTTGTCCTCAAAGCCATCCGGACTGGGTTTATTGACCTTTTAGGGCCAATGTCCCATACCCTATTTCCGTAGCAGAGGTCCAAGGAAGTACATGCCTATTGTGAGCCTTCCAGGCCCTCTCATTTGACCCCAGTGAGGTTAAAAACGCACAGACAAACACTCTCATTTTTAGTACAGATAGGAGTTGACGTCCCACGCCTCCGGGGGCATCGAGCGACGATGACTTCTTTATCGACTTCGTGTGAGCTGCGAGTTCTCTACGCGTGCCCATTTATCACAATCTAATTGCTAGAACAAAGGAAATGCTGTGTTCTTCTGCTTCAAGCTCAAGTGTCTAAGTTGTCGAAGAAGTCTCCCACGTACATAGCGTTTGACCTGCCGGGGATCTTTGCCTGCAGTACAAACCATTCGTGACGGTCAAAGTCGAAGCACTCTATGGTCCTCTCTGGACCCGGTCGCAGCAGCGGCGACGGTGAGCCGCCTCCGAACACGAAGAGCTTGTTGTCGACCAGAGCGACGGCTGGAGAGTGGCGGGGGAAGTACATGTCTGGAAGAGTCGTCCAAGAGTCTGAGTCGGAATCGTAGAATTCTGCGGTCTTGAGCGCGCCCGGTGGGCCCAAAAGATTGTCACCCAGGCCACCCACGACGTAGATTCGGCCGCAAGAGACAGCGACACCCGGGTTGCAACGTGCCTGGCTCATGGAGTCCACCTCGTTCCAGAGGCCAGTCTCCGGATCATACGCCTCCACTGTGGATGTGTAACCACCATCGAGCATCCCGCCGATGGCAAAAATGCGGCCGGAGGCAGCAGCGAGGTGCACGGAGGCGCGAGCGTAATTGGTGGGTGCCACAGGTGTCCATTCGCGCTGTCTCGGTGGAAGGGAGAAGTCCATCCTCAGCACCTCGTCGCTAGAGTTGAAAGAGTCCCCTCCCATGGCATATACGTAATTGTTTACGGCAGCCATACCAAAATTGGAGGAGTCGCCGAGCAGATCCGCCGAGGCCATCCATTCATCCTCAACCAGGTCGTAGACAAATCCTCTGTTGGAATGAAACGGCTCGTTATTTTCGTTGTATCCGGTGCCGCCGGCCATGTAGAGGCGGCCGTCGCCAACTTTGCATACTGAATAGTTGATGAGAGCGTCAATATGTTCATGGATCATCTCTGGGAACTGCTTGGACACGAACTCGATGTGGTCGCCAAAGAAAGTTATAAGGTAGAAATTCTTTGAACGATACGGCATTGCCACTAGCATCTGTGTGGAGAATCGAGGTCGGGATAGCACTGGCAACCGCGACAGCGACTGCACCCGGTCCAGTAAACAGTCTGCTACCGTCGGCTCAGCCCGAATCCGCTCGTCCTCTCGAACGTAGCGCAGTACGGACTTGACGGCCACCAGCTCGAAGCGAACGAGTGGCGCCAATGTCTTCGAAAAGATGTTCAGCTTGTCATTGTGTTTGCACCATTCGAGCGTGGCGTGCAACACAGTTTCCTCTGAAGGAGTCCGGAGCTGATCGTGCTCCAAAAACACCTTCAGCTCTTCCTCGCTCAAGTCCATGAAGGCCGACGTGGTGCAGAATTCGGCAAAGTTTTTACGAATAAAACGGTGCACGGCCTCTAAGAGTCGGGGGCAGCTGAAAACGTTGCCAACATCAAGGATGTCCAGGTACGTGTCGAAAGTAATGTGCTCTTCGATTAGTTTGAGCGTCTCATTCTTGACCTCGTCCAGCTCCAGCAGATCGGCAGCGCGAATAACATCAACGACGTTCTAGCGAAGAAGAAACATGGTCATCAAAGAGCTCAGAAGCTTTTATACAACTATCGCACCTGTTGGGATATCTCCACGTGACCGGTATACACGTAGTTGATGAGTTCTTCTACGGCGTTGGCCTTGATGGCGAGCTCTCCACGTGGATCAATCTCGATGCGACTGCTCTGGCTCTCGTCGAAATTGCCCTCCCTAAACATGCCGCGGAAGTACCGCGAGCAGCCGGAGAGGATGAGCTTGTGCGCTCGAAACTCACTGCCCTCGACCACGATTGTGACATCGCACATCTCGCCGGAGAGCCGCATGGCGTTGAAGCGAGCTCTGAATTTGTGGTCGGTCAGGTGCTCCGATCCCATCTCCTTAACCACCTTGGTAGATGAAGCGGCAGAGGATGATGCGCTGACAGCGGCCATTGTCGTTTTCGAGGAGCCTTAACTTTTCCTTCCTGTTCCTTATATCTGTGACCTCTTCTCCAAGGACGACCTCAGGAGGATCGTTGTTCGTGTTGTTCTCGTCTTATTTTGTTATCGACCGAATCAGCTGCTCTCACTGCTCTTGCCCTGGCGGGGGCCAACAGGGCGTATCCGGTCTCTTCAACAACCATGAAGAAGTCGTAAGACGTGATCGGGTCCACCACAGTGGTTACGCTACAGCTACACTCTAGGTGTGTACGTAAATGCGTATGTACTGCATCAGTTACCTCAGACAGTAGTAACACGTCAAAGTATTGGTACAGGAGCATGTAGAAAAGCTGACATATTTCAACATGCCATCGATTAGGAATCAAGCCATTGGATGCCAGCATCAAGAATGTCACCTTCGCCCCCAGAGCCATCGCAAGAGATCATCGCCGGCTGGAGAGCGGAACAGGAACGACTTCGTTCTAGGCTAGTAACTCACAACGTCCAAGACTGGCAGAGAAGCCAACAACTTGACGGCCTCAACTATGTAGGTGGTGTCGATCTCTCCTTCATGGTGGGAGATGACGTTAATGCCTGCGCCGCGTACGTCGTGTGCTCAGTAGACGATGACCTTGAGGTCGTGTATGAGGACCTGCAAATGGTAAAGCTGACTGCGCCGTACGTGCCCGGGTATTTAGCCTTTCGCGAGACTAAGCCCTTACTACAGCTAATAGAGCGCCAGCAACAACGTGAAGCCGAGGTGACCCCGCAAGTGGTCTTGGTCGACGGCAACGGAGTGCTTCACCCTCACCGCTTTGGTCTGGCTTGCCACCTTGGGGTGAAGGCAGACACTCCTACGATCGGCGTGGCCAAGAATCTTTTCCAAATGAACGATGAGGGGTTGATGAGGGACAGCGAGCACAAGAAGAAGATACAGGAACTGTCTAAAGTAGGGGACTCCTTCGAGTTAAGCATGTCATCCGATGGCAGCGTGTTAGGAGCGGCTGTGAAGAGTTCGGCAGATTCATCGAAACCTGTATTCGTGTCAGTGGGGCACCAGATCGATCTTAAGACTGCTCTTGGAGTAGTGCTACGATGTTCAAGGTACCGAGTGCCCGAACCAATTCGACAGGCGGACATAAGGTCGAGGGAGTACCTCAGGAAGCACTTTCCACCTACTACGGGACAAGAAACATGACACTTAAGTTGTTTTGCACAATTATTTATCAATAAATGATGGTCTCTCGATTCGCAGCAGTCACTAGTTTCTTTCTTCTGTCTCTGATCCTCACTACTCTGGTGACCTCCCACACGTTAGGATCCGGTGGCCTTGACGAGCTCCTCCGCAACCTCGATGGCGATCTGTGCCTCCGCTTTGGCCTCGTCTGTGGTAGCTGAGCTGAGCGTCGCCTGCGCGTCTGACAACGCTTTCTTGGCACCAGATGGATCCAGGTCCGAGACAGGGTGTGCCTCTTCGGCTAGGATTTGAACCGAAGAATCGTCATTGATGGTGATAGAGCCGGACGAGACAAAGTACTTGGCAGTCGAGCCGTCCTCCTCGAAGACGGTCACGACTCCTGGCTTGAGAACTGCCAGTGCCGGTACGTGATTAGGCAAGATGCCGAAGGCCCCCGAAAACGACGGCACGTCGATCTGGCGCACGCTGGCCTCGTTGTAGATCACTCCGTTGGGGGCCGCGAAGGTGAAGGACATCTCGGCCATGTGTCGTCGAGGCGCATGATGCCTGAGGACGGACACGGCGGCGCGGGACAAAGGACGTGAGAGTGCGCCCAGGGGCAGCATGGCGCTGAACGACCACAAGTTGTACAGCGGAGGAGACAAAATGTCGATTCAGACACCGAGTTTCTGCTGCACTGCAATTTTTCCAGCAGAGTTTCCCAAAACTCGAGGGCAGCGCAGCACAAGAAGTGACGGAGTGTCCAGCGTTGCCAAAAGTCTCTCCGGTCAAAGGTAGTGTGAGACTTCCTGGCACAGCTGCCGCAGCTCTCGCGCTAGCGTACTCGAGGCGAGTCGCGCTGACTGCCCCAGAGCCGCTGAGGGGCTTGCTCGGTCTGTTGTTCTCCCACTTCTTCGATTCGGCTCGACCTCGGCGAACAGACCCTTGGAGTGCGAGCATGGCGTCGTCCAACGACGTGCGTGACATCATGGGCTTGGAGCGCTCCACCCCCGGCAACTCGGAGATCACCAAAGCCATGATCCTGGGCTCCGATCGCCCACGGAAGAGCCACTCCAAGAAGGATCGCGAACCGGCTCCGCGCCGTCCTGAGGGCATGGCCCGCGAGCTCTACAACTTGTTGTACAACGACAACAAGGACGCCCCACCCATCATCCCCAGCGATTCGGCATCTCCCGCCGACAAAGGCTACAAGCAGCTACGAGCTAAGCTCGGTATGCGCAAAGTCCGGCCGTGGAAGTGGATGGCGTTCACCAATCCCGCCAGGCGAGACGGACTTGTCCTGTACCACTGGCGTAGGGCCGCTGACGAAGGCAGGGAATATCCCTTTGCCAAGTTCAATAAGCGTATCGAGCTGCCTGTCTTCAACGACATCGAATACCAGACCCACTTGGCCGTCGAGGGTTGGACTCGCGGGGAGACAGACCACCTCCTCGATCTTTGCCGCAGGTTCGACCTGAGATTCACCGTAATCCAGGACCGGTGGGACCGAGAAACGTTCAAGACGCCCCGGAGCATCGAAGACCTCAAGGAAAGGTATTATGGCATTTGTGAGAAGCTGGAGACGGTGCGTCCAGATCCAGCGCGACTGGGGAAGACGTTCGTCTACGACGCCGATCATGAAAAGAGAAGAAAGGAACAGCTCAGGAGGCTCTATGACAGGACACCAGAACAGGTACTCATTGATGGTCATGACATGTACCACTATCTCATATGCTTCGTGTACACCTCTTCCTTGCTCTTCCCACAGGTCGAAGAAGAAGAAATGCTCAAAGCTGAGCTTCGCCGGATTGAAGCCAGGAAGAAAGAGCGCGAGAAGAAGACTCAAGACCTGCAGAAGCTGATCGCGCAGGCTGACTCAACTGGGCACAAGTCTGAGAAGAAGAGCGGCGGAAGTGGCGGTTCTCACAAGAAGAAATCCTCCGGTACTTCGTCCTCCTCGAGTCACGGCCGCAGTCCGGCCAAGGAGATCGGCGCCATTGATGGCGCAGGAATCAAGTTCCCAGACCTGAAAACTCCCGGCGTTGCTCTGCGCTCACAACGCATGAAGCTTCCTCAAAGTGTGGGGCAGAAGAAGACGAAGGCAGTGGAGCAAATGTTGAGCTCTATCGGCTTGGAAGTGACGCCGATGCCTACTGCAGATGTTGCTGCAGAATTCAACCTGCTCCGCAACGACATGGTATTGCTCTACGAGCTTAAGAACGCTCTCTCAGCCTGTGAAGTGGAGCTACAATCACTGAAAGCACAGTACGAGACTCTCTGTCCTGGGAAGAGCTTAGAGATCCCCGACAAGTTGAGACCGCACCCGCCACCTGGGGTCATGCCAGGCCTAAAAGAGAAGACAAAGTGCATTGCCGACGTGATTGACGTCGTGGGGAACGGCGCCACCCCGCTCGTCAGAAAGAGGAAGGCAGCGTTGGAGCAAGGCAACGTACTGAAGAAGATCAAGAACAAAAACTTTTAAAACTCGATCTGCAAAGTGTTGGGAGACACGTTAGACCGAGAGTTAAACTCACACATATACCGTACTTGTCCATAAAGAGTTATAGCCACTTAAAAGTTGTTCAGAGCGTTTAGAGGATACTGGCACGTGCTAAGGGACGCAAGTAGACTGTCACGCGGACGATCTGGCATACACTCCAGGGATCTGGCATAGCTTTCTGCGCTGCGGCGGCTGCTGTTGTCGGTGCATCTTTGGCTACTTGCCGACGCAGAGGACGCCGACTGGTCCGCGAGCGCCAAGTTCGTTCATGACGCGAGGAAAACGGGGAAGGGAGCAACAGCCAGCTATAGGCAAGGCCCGAAAATCTAGGCCAGAGCCCAGCTTAAAGTACGTGAAAATGGCCTTTTCTCGAGCTTCACCTTATTAAGAAGAACGATGCCTCCAAAGACCTCAATTTAGGGCCAAAAAGAGGCTCTTTTCTTGCTCAGTGTTTATATTGGTCAATCCCCTAGTCTCTGTGTGCACAAGCGTGCTCACTAAAGGCTGCGCCCTTATTTGCGAAAAAGACCACATCTACTGCTCTTCTCATATCCACTCTAGCAAATAAATCGGCCTTAATCTCTGCAGCAGACTTTTCCTCCCTTGGCCTTATCTAGCCTCATGTTTGGTGAAGAATGAGCCAGTAATCTGAGAAGCTGTTTCTTTCTCCCAGCTTGAGGCACAACCACAGGAGGGCCAGGCCCAACTTGGGCCTTGACCTTTTGAGCGTGAGAGGAAAGGATGAAAAGAAAGCTGAGGCATGGGTTGAAGCCTAGAAAATAGGATGGGAGGAAATGTTGCACACACTTAAAAACCGATGTTATTGAGTAACCCATAGGGCTTCGAGGTCGCTTTTCATGAGATGTGCTACACCATAAGTGTAGCACATATTTTATATTTCAGGACACAGAAAACACAGCTATTGAATGACAGATTCTTGTAAAGGTATTTTGCTTGGTTGATATGTACAAAGTAATACCCAATGCTGGAATTGCCAAGGTGAATTTGCTCCCAGCCAGGGTGGGGTGAGAATTCTTGACCTCTACATAATACTAGTCTGTTCATTTTACAGCAATTTGCAAACATGTGCCGAGAGGCAATTCACATGGAAATCAACAGGTCCACATGGGCCTTCCACCTTTTAGACCAACATCACTCGCTACATCATACACAACTCAGCTAATGTGTACATAAATTAAGCTTCAACCGGTAGTTTTAGCCCGATTTGTGACAGAGCCCAGTTACTTTTTGCACTCTTCACACATACGACATTGGGTGAGCTCAAGGCTTCTTTTCCTGCTCCAGGGACATGACCTCGGGAAGGATAAACTCTCTGAGTTCCTGGTAAGCCCTTTCCAAGTCATCGTTGGTGATGGTAACATCAAAGTTTCCCTCCTGCTCGCCAAAGGCCATCTCTGACTTGGCCGTGTTCAGACGCTTCTGGAGACTCTCTTCAGTCTCAGTGTTGCGCTCGCGCAACCTCTGTTCTAACACTGACAGAGATGGAGGGCGAATGAAGACATATTGCCAATTGAGGCACTTTTGCTTGACCTGCAAAGAAAAGAAACACTGTCTACACAAATCCATGAATTCGGGTCACTTCAAGTGCTTCCGATGTTGCAGCATTGTAAAGTCACTTTTCAAAGATGCCATTGGTTGCGTGATGCAGATATCCTTCTTCATACAGGGAGCACATCAAAAGTTATGTGCACTTTTTAAACCCTTTTTGCTCGCAATTTTATATAGCAGAGGTGCTCACTATGCAAAACTTTCATGCATTCTTAAGTTTCTGATTAATTTTTTTAGTTGACAAGTACATCACCACTGCTCATATTTTGCGGTATCAAAGAGGTTAAGGTTAGAGAGCAGAAACTCGCGGCTGGTTTAAAATGCACATTTATTTTATATTAACACTTTTAAGTGGAAAGACAAATGAAGCTGCTTAAATGGGATCTGTTTTTTCCCTTTGAATTGATCGCTCCTGCGTCATCTTCGGCAGGCAGTAGCATCCAATTCCCATTCAAGCAGTTTCTATTATACATTGATAAATAATGCAGAGTTAAGTAAATAACACTATCTAAGACAGTAGGGCTACTCCCGTCCTGCCACTTCAATCACCAGTCCAATCACAAGCAAAGAAACTACCTCAGATACGTGACCCACCTGAATGACTCCTTGCATCTCGATATCGAGGATGCAGATCCTCTTTCCCACCTCTTTGACCTTGTCGATTGCGGCGAAGGAGGTCCCATAGAGGTTACCAGAAAACTCTGCGCTCTCCACAAAATCACCCCTTGCAATACCTGCTTCCAGGTCAGATCGGCTTACAAAGTGGTAGTGGGTCTGAAATTGACAAGGATCAACCTCATGTACAAGAGAACTGCATTAAAGTCGATGCATCAATCGGAGATTCGCTCTCTTCACGCACACGACCTTTGTCAAAGTCATGACAAAATTAGAGATCCATCACAAATCTCAGTACCGGGTACCTGACACGAACGGGAGAGACTCATCGGCCACGGCCACGATGGCTCATGCGATGTCTCAATTTCGGGAGTATGGAGAAAGTGCAGAACTCTTAGCTTAAACATGGTCGAAGAAAATTGCATGTTTGACAAAAATGAGCACTTGTTTTAACTTCAAATTCAACTCTGGTCCTCTCATGAGTCTTGAACGCTTCGTTGATCGTGATAACAAGTGTTCAAGGCTCACTTGGGAATCACTGAAGTTTGCTCATGAGAATAACTTTACTTCTTTTTCGTCAAACAAATCTTTTCTCAATTTTTTTTCGTTTCTATCCTTTTCTTTCCAAAAAGAAAGAAAACCCTTCACCAAAGGTGAACTCTCGACTAGCCTAACAGACATCGACCCGACTTGATGCAGGGTAATGACATCGGAGCGGTCCGACCTCCGCCTAAGGTCGATTGGCCTCGCAAATCGCCGTTTGTGGCGTCATCAGATGGCCGCGGGACACGCTGACTTAAATGGTGGCCCGGCGAGCTAAAACGTTGTCCAACTCGGCCCGATCCATCCGAAGTTGGCCCCCTTTGCCCTCAGACAGGGAAGAGTTAAGAACTAGAGCGCACTGTCCGGCTGTGAGTGTGGCCATATGACTTCAGGCTGGACATAGCAAATCCATGTGGTCACGACCTATGGCTGCGAAGTATGAACGATTGATGGCAGAAGGCCAATGAAGCAGGCCCAAAGGGCCTTAACAGACCGAGTCAGGCCACACGCGACTCTTGGAAAGGGTTAGTGATATGAGCAGTCTCTAATGTCTTTTTTCGTGGCCAAATTGATCCACTAAGTCATGCGAGAGCTCGTGATGTCAATCAAAGACAAAATCTTTGAGAGGATTCCGGCACGCAACAGCATCAAGGCCGTCGCTGATCGGTTGAAGGTGACCCTGGCTGGTTCAACCAGGGATGGTTCAATTGGTATTGAAGAAATTTTCGTCCTTAACATCCTGTCCCACAGAAGCATCTTAACGGAGCTGTAACTGTGCATCGATTCTTGTGGCTGACCCGGTAGCAGACGTCGACAACGTTCACCTCTAGGCAGTCGACACAGTGATATAACCGGCAGCGTCATCGATAAGCAAAGCACCGACACATACGTGTCGGTCATAAAAGGTCGATGTATGTACTGTCACAATGTAGGACAAATCCCAAGTATACGGTGCTAATAATCAAATAATACTGCTCTGTTCCTTCTTATAATCTCTCCATGCAAATACTTCGGCCCTACTTTATGTGGTTTCTACTGCTGCTATCGGACTTTTTGTATGAATCACACTGTAACACGCATGCATGAAAGACACTTGTTGATTTGCTGGCTCTTAAAGTTACATGGACCTCTAAAACGTAACTCACCCCATCCACCTCCCCGGGCCTTGGTTTCCTCGTGGTGTGGGAGACCGAGTATCCAAAGGCGTCCGGGAACTCTTCCGTCAGCCTCTTCATCAGAGTGGACTTGCCCGAGCCGGAGGGGCCGCACAAGACCAGGGGACGTGGCATGACTGGACAAGAGAAAGAAAAAGTTGTTCAACCTGTTCAAGAGGAAGCCAAAAAGTGACTAAAGGTTGAAGACATAACTTCTGCAAGGTCCCCTCCTCTCTTCGTCTCTCTTTCTCATACAAGCGCTCGGTCTACTTCTACGTGCACATTCATGATACACCTCAAGTCAGGGGAAGTCAAGAGCTCGCCCTCCTTTCTCTCCACTCCACGTCCACAGTGACGGGTCAGGTTTTTTGCGACCTGGGCCGGGTCATGGATCACGTGCCCCGGCTTCTGCTCGGACCCAGGTGGTCGGAAAAGGGTCAACTGTGGTTCCGCTGGTTGACCTGCTGAGTCAGCAAGAGGAACAAGCCACACCTTTGCTTAAAAACAACTCCTCGTTGTGCAATGAAGCCATTTAGAAAGCTTGAAGTATCTTTTGGGCACAAAAAATCCTCCTGAACCCCAATAAAAAGTGCTGAAAATGGCTTTGGAGCACACAAAATTTTTAAAGGTGACAAAGCGGAAAAAGTGGGACACTTTAGGAAAGTTTTGTGTGGAACGTTTTTCCCCGAATGAGACGGGTCAAGGAAATTTTAATTCGGGTCAGAATCGATCGGTCCATAACAAGTCACATCATGGATGAGACCGGCCAACCCCGGGCTTCAACGGGTCATGACCCCGATTTGGGTCCGTTCGCTGACTTCAGGTTCAGAGATGATCTGAGGGTGGCCAGACATGACGGGTGCGGCCACTGTCAAGAAGCCAAGAACGACCTCGACGTCGTCGTCGAGGGACACCGCCCGGACGGTTGTGGCATCTGGACCACGGTCACGTTGTGGGACGCCACGACTAGCGACCACGTGTGCAATAGCGCCGGTTGTAAACCTTAGCGACCGTTACCTGTCGCCAGCCACCGACTTCTCTTCACTCTTCAAGCTCCTGTTCTTCACGTTCCTGGACGGTGAGAGGGACTCGCGGAAGGCGAGGGAGGGAGAAAATCGAACAGAAAATGAGGAAAACTGAGATGAGCTCGATGACGAAGACGAGGAGGGAGTTGTCCAAGCTGATCCGTAAACAAACATAGTGAATCCGTCGTGACGTCACTGGGCGGAAACAGCTGTCGACTGTTATCAGCCAACGTCCCTTGTCGGACAGGGGTGGCGTCATCTACATGACACAAGGTGTAACTACCACTTGTTGGAGTGTCTTCTCCACATGTGTACATGCAAACTAGAGTGGAGACAGAGATCTGAGCAGATTTATGTGAATAGCGTGCTATAAACATTTGACATCTTTATCAGCTATGAACTGTATGACCACACTAGAGTCACGTAATTCGGACAGAGCATGGCGTAAGTCAATGACGGCTGCTTACTCTATGGACAGAGACAGCGTTTGCTGAAGTGTTGTCGGACCTGCCTTACACTTGGCCACAGCAGACGCGTTTCTGTCCATTTTTAAGCCTGAACCGACGCAGGCGTTAAATCCCACTAACCTAACCTGAACCACTTCCCCTAAACACACAACTCCGCTTTTCATCACTTGCCTACGGTTGTCACCGTGGTCGGCTGATCTCGACCTCAGAATGAGCAGGAACAGTGCCTTGTGGACTTGGCACCACAGATACGGGATCAGTTGGGAGTAATCCTGGTCTCAGCCAACATGTTCGAGTACTGAGTCTTTGTCGACGATGACTATAGTAGATTGGCTGAAGGCAGTCTACTGAACTATCGCTACCCGTTCTGTGACATTTTCCTAATGTCTCCTAGGTGCAAAAACGAGTTTGTCCTTGGAAGGAGGGCGGTTCAGGTCATGTGGGCCTCCTCGTTGTTCAGGAAGGAATTACTAAGGCTCCCGGATAACCCCGAGAAGTACTTGGAACAATACTTAGGGTCGAAATGGGAGACAAGATTGCGCGGAGAGTTGCGACCACATCAAACGGGCGTCAGTCTTGCTGTTGAGCTTTGCAATCAAGGAAGATTTCTACTGAGTCGTTCTCGTAATATGATACAGCAAATTTCAGACATTTTCATGATGTCGCGGGATCATAGTTAAATTTTAGAATCGAAAACCCCACTCGTGTAGTCTGTCCAGGAACCTTCTCCTATCGTCTCGGTCTTGCCTCCGCATCGTTTCTTGAGATTTCTCCTTCAAGCACTGCTGAACCCAAACATTGTGTTGCATACGAGAGACTTGCTCGTCACCATCTTCATCATCACTGTCGTCTACCACAGCATAGTCCTCTCCCTGATATGGTGAATGGAACAGTTCAATCCTTGGCTCAGGATCTCGACTCGACGGCGGGGGTGTCTCATTCTTACGAGCTTTCCTTGGTTCTCTGGAAGGGGCGGCGACGGCAACAGCAGCCTCAGTCTCCGAAATGTCAAGAGTCTGGAGATCTCTGAAAATTACTTCATCAGGAAGGAAATTCACACCGGTAGCCGCTTCCTGTTCTATTTCCTTCCGTACTTCTGGATCACGTTTCAGTCGATCCTCTGATAGGCACCTCGTTTCAGGTAATCCAAGTGTTTCTATTCGAGAAAGGCTGTTCTTGACATCCAGCATTCGTGACCCTAAGCGATGCACCGTGTTCAGGTCTGGTTCTGACAAGAAGGCAGAACTACTTGGCCTGCTCAAACAAAGTCGATCGGAAAATTCACCGACACTCTTGGATGGAAGGACACCACCGCGACGAGATTTCGGCGGCCTTGCAGCCTTAATCTCTCGCACAATGACGTCCCTGCTCGGTGCAGGCACTTCATGATTCCTGACCAGTGTCACTGCATTCTCTTTGTCCTTGCTTTTATAGTCTTCTTTCACAGAGGTCTGTCTACAAGGCCTCTGGATCCGAGGACCTTGCTGTTCTTTTCTCTTTCCAGACATGTCTAGGGCTTCAACAAGCTCTTCTGGAGTGCCTCCACTTGAAGACAGATGGGCTGGAGTCTATTCGCATTCTCTCTGAAGTCTTTTGCTTCCTTCACCAACTTCCCGTCGCCCAGCAGTTCCTCGAGGTTGGCACCACTCCTCACTGGAGGCACTCGCGGCAGCTGCTCGTCGAGACTCTTGTCGTCGTTGTTATCCTCTTCGACTTGAATAGCGGCGGCGGCGGCGCTCGTGTGCTGCAACATCTTCTCTACGTATGCCGTTATGAGTGGAGGGTATCTCTTCCGTTTGTCGGCCACGCCCTCTGCCGCGAGGTCCAGCTCCACCAGGTTCTCTTGTGTGATTGTGGTGTTCAATCTGGTTGACGACTGCTGTGACTGCACCGAGGAATTGGAAAAGGCGACGACGACGCCACGCTCCACAAATGTCTTGAAGGTGGACTTGATGCGCGATTCCAGCTGCCGGAGTAGCTCAGGTTCACACTTTTTCTCGCTGCCCTCTTGCGCCTCCTTCAGAGATCCAACGAGACTCTGGCGGAAGAACTCCTCGTCCAGCAAGTCATTGATGACTTCGTCGAGCGAGCTCATGACGGGGACTCGCAAGCGCGGGACACGAATTGTCCAGTCGCTGACGGGCTCTTTGGAGTAGCCGAGGAATTCGTTTTGCAGCGCGCGCCCCGCGCTTGACTCGACCTCCGGGTCGAAGCCCAAGCCCAGCGGGGCCGAGTGTTGACGGGCCGGAGAGGCGGACTCGGCGACCGCAACGGAAGCTAGAGTTCCCACTGCCTTTGAGACGACTGCCGACAAAAGTTTGTTCGTCAGGTGCGTTCAGTCCGACCGGTGTCCAACTTCTCCAGATCTTTGTTAATATGAGTCGACGCTGACATGAATCTAGGATGCCGTTACTTCTTCCTCTTCAGCATGGATGACGACAGCATCATCGCCGCCGTCGTCACTCACGTCGTCTGCTGGTACGCCAATGATGCCAGAAAGTAGGACAGAAAGAAAGAAGCCTTTTCTCCTCATGAGGGAGACGCAACTTACAATTTGGACTTTATGAGTTAATCTCGATCTCATCAGCTTTTATGTCCTCTCATCTCATTCACAACGTCCGGAACTTGTCTCAATTTTATGAACTTCTGCTGTCAGTTGACTGGAATTTATGAACAGACACTTTAAGTTGTTGAAAAGAAAGTGCTTTTTGGTGCATTCATGCTACCTCTTGGCCTGGGTCTAAGTTCCTTGCTCCTCCAGTCACGTCGACTTCTCCAACTCGCGCCAGCTCCAGAGTAAGTGTGAGTTCCTCCAACAGCTTCTTCAGTGCATTGATTGCGTGCTCGATATCTCTCCAGATAAATGCCTTTATCCTCCAGAAAAGCTTCACTTGGACGTCTATGGAGGTCGTGACAAGAGACTTCACCCCGGATGGACTGAAGGAGTCTTCATAGGAAAGCTTTTGTTTCATGTAATATAACCTAAAAGTCGAGCAAGGAGACACGTACTAAGTTATAAATTGTATTGAATTTATGAACTTTGTGCTGGTAGACTCACAGAGCAACTGGCAGTATGTACAGTGCTTTAGCCCATCAGATGCACTCATCCATACATATATTTCGTGATCTATGACTGGCTTAAATTGCTTTTCAGAGTGCTGGACTCATCGTCCCCCGTTTCCCTCCCAAGTGTCGCCTCATCGTCATCCTCCCGTTCTCGCCCAAGGAGAACAACGCCGTGAGCGCCCCGGAGAGTTGTTACCTCACCCTCAGAACGACAGCTCGGCAGTTGGACGATGATTTGACCGTCAGAGAGTTCGGTTATTGAAGAGGCAGCACTCGAGGTGCTGTCACGACTCGATTGAGACGAGGACGAGGTCCACGGCTCGAGACGAGTCTTTCCTCTTCTCGTAGTACTTGTCTCTGCAGCTGAGGAAGTCGAGGAAAGACGCACGTTTACTCCTACGTCCTCATGCGATGGTTCATCCTCTGCCTTGGATCTGTCCGAACGACTGGTGCTAGTCGGATAATCACTTGTCCCGATGCCACGGTGACAAAGACGATCTGTCTGTTCCGTCTGGCAAGATATTTCCTTTCTTTCAGTCGCTTTTGGTGACGGTTGTTCAGTCATGACGCCATCACTCAGGGTCTCTCTTACATTCTCTTCAGTATCAATAGGTCCAATGACACCTTTATTCTGGTTGTCCTCAGCATCACCTACTCGAGTGTTTTTCGACTTTCGGTAGCTGTCACCTTCTTGGCTGGAACTGAAACTGGGCACATGATCGTGCTCTTCAGATTCTCGCTCAAGAAGACTCTCCACGGGATCTTCGATGATGGTGGAAAGCTTATCTGAGATAGAACTCAATGTCCCGTGTCCAATTTTTGGGGTGTCTTCCTCGTCTTCGGGACAAAACGGCAATGATGCGGGTGGCTTTGGGGCGAACGAGAATGGTCTGGACGTGAGGGGGCGACTCTTTTGGTCCACATTAGCAATACGATCATCCTCGGATTCAGAGCTGGACACAAGTGACGTATTGATCTGCCTCTCTGTCTCGGCGGAATCTTCTTCCCTAGCGAAACTTTCTGAGGCGTCGACTTCTACCGCTTCCTTTACGTTGCTCTGTTCCCGGGGTTCCTCTTCGCCCGGTTCGTCATCGCTGGCGTCTCTTGTAACCAACTGTATGGCCGTGTGCCTATTGGGCTGTGCAGGGGCGATGTCAACACCCTGCAGGACATGACGGCTTAACTGAACAATGGCAGGTCGCTCTCTCGTCAATCTAGGATTGTGACGGGCGTTGACCAACAACACGTTGCTGTTCCTGGGCCGCGTTGATTTTGACGAAGAGAAATCGGATCTCATCGGATCATCGTTAGATGACGCGGAAGTTGACTTTGGTGGCTGGGCATTCTGTCCAGTCGGAGATCCTTCGATCTTGTTGGCGGTCTTGGTTGCCTTGGATATGGCGGTCTTAGTTCCCTTGGATATCTCGGCGCAAGTTTTACGTTGTAGTGAGACACGGGACGGCGGTTGTGATCTACGCGTTTTGTCGGTGACTGATGGTGGCGGTCGGGTCTTCCTTGCCTCCTTCGACATCCTCTCTGCTCGCTTGATCAACTCGGAGATACTGTTCTCCGCCTTTTTGACCTCTCTCCTCTTTTCCCTCAGCCTCTCGTCCACCTCTTTCTTGACCTCCTCGTCGACAAGACGTGCCCTCTCCTCGACGAGGCGCCAAATGCGCCATTGCTCTCGCTGGTCGGGCCGGCCCAGGAAGCTCACGAACTGGTCCACGTCTTCCTGGTCCCGAAGCCTCTGAGAGTCAGGTTTCCACCCGGACCTCTTAAGGCGCTCGGCCTTCCGCAAGATCCTCTGGACTCTGGCCGCGTCGTGCCTCTCCCACTCGGACTCCCAGAGCTCAGGGTTCCCCGGGGGAGCTGTCGCCGTCGCTGATGTCATCGACGCTGTCGACACTGGCATCGGGGCAGCTTTTCTTGTCGGACGTCAACTTGTACAGCACAGCAGTGTTTACTTCAAGGAGGAATGTTTATGTGGTTGTGTCGACGGGAGAAGCAGCTAAATGGCAAGTCTGTCTGCTTCGCTTCAGCTCTACGCGAGACCCTGAGAGTCCTGCCTTCAGCCAAGTGCAAGGCAAACATTCAATTCTAACAAACAACAAAACTAATCCGGGAAAGGAGAAGGAGCCTGAGTCTTTACAGTTCCAAGGTCCGAGTTTCTCATGAACCCCATCCGCGACGAGGCTGCCGCCTTGGTGGGCGCGGATCTGAGCGAAGACAGCGTCGCCTCATGGGGCGACGATGACACTGACGAGGCCTCGGAGAACGAGACCCCCGGAGCGAACGACAACGGGCGCGAGCCCGTGTACACCGAGATCAAGGAGCAGATGTACCGTGACAAGCTGGAGGAGCTCCGGCAGCAGCTGACGCAGTTGCAGGAGGGCACGTTGCCAGAATATGTTCGGCGGCTGCGGCGCATCGAATCCTTGTATCGTGAACGCCGGCGCGTCAACGACGTGGTGAGCCAGTTGGAGGCAGAGATGGCGGAGCGCGACTTCATGCTGGAGAAGAGGGCTGCCGCTCGAGAATTTGAGGATCACAAAGTTTACCTACGAGAGCACTTGGTTGGAGAATTGGAAGAAAAGCAGAAAGCGGTTGAGGCGGAGAGACACAACTCGGAGCTGGCAGGAGATGCCGCAGAGATGAAGCCTGTCTCAACGAGGAAGCTCAGGCGGAGGGTTCACGATCAAGCAGGTGAGTACAAGAGGTATGTGAAACATAATAGAGGGCGTCTTTCATCAGACCTTCTTCTTATGCAGGTCCCCCAAACTTAAGTTCTGGTGACAAGAGGCGGAAGGTGACGCCGTTTTCTCTTACCTATTTCCTTGAAGAATCAGAGGTCATGGATGACCTGAAGATCATCAACAAAAATAAGTCTTTTACGGTAAGAACACTTCTGATCCTCGTTGTTGACTTCTACTGACGCGAATGCTCATTTTCCGACTGTTAGAAACGATCGAGCAATACAGGAGGAGGGGGAGACTCCTCTTCGTCTTCGTCCGGGGCCACCAATGGAGTCAAGGTGGAGGACGGCAAATTGTTTTATCACAAACGATGGTTCAGGAGGGGACAAGCAGTGCAGGTGGAGCCCAAAAGTGGCGAGAAGTACCCAGCCATGATCACTGCCATAGGTACACTGCCAGTTGTCTACGCACATCAACTGTACACTCGATCTTAACCTGATTTCTCTGACTAGGTTATGACGCCATTTGGGTTAGACGCACCAGTGACAACGTCAAGAACAGGATATTCTTGACTCAGCTGTCCAAAGGAAAAGTTGTGCTAAAGAGAAGAGCAGCGTAAAGGAAGACTGAGAATGCATACGTACCTGCATATCGCATTTCCTTGTTGCAGTATGAAGCTCACTTTACAGTATTTCGTACTGTAAATAAACTGTATATTTATATTGTACATTTGTCACAAAAGAGATTAATGCTGCATTCATATGTGGTGACAAAGGTCCGCCAACGGGCTTCGCTGATCACTTTGTGCTCCGTACAGCAGGTGCATCGACACTGAAATGTCATCGTCTTAGATTATGTACCTGCAGGTGCCGTTCTGCCCCTGGGCAACCGAGTAGTCTGGCGGGTTAAAATATCTGACATTGCCGCCATCACCAACGATATCGTCGCCCAGGATGTTCCACGAGACAGCCGCGGCAAAAAGTAGGCAGAGAAGAACAGTAGCTGCTATCCTTAGACCACTCTCCCATCTCTCGACGCGCCTATTCTTCATGACCATGAGTCCGGCGAGGAGACCGGCCAAAAGTCCGCATGAGTGAGCCACGTAAGAAGCGCTTCCAGCCAGCAGCTGGTTGAAGAGCAGGTCCAAGCCACAGAGAAGCACCGCCGAAAACAATCGAACCAATCGCAGCTTGTTGGCCTTGGCTGTCTTCTTCGCGACAGACAAGCTCTGTTTCCGTACGAACTTGCTTAGGCGATGTCTGGAATTGGTATGGGCGGAAAGAATAAAAGGACTTCGGCAGTGAAGCCTTTTCATCATCACTACCTGGTGACGAGCTTGTCCTCCTTCCAGTTAAGAGCCATAGAAGCCATGTGCCCTCCTACGAGGGAGAATACTGCGCCAGATGCTCCCGCCAAGTAGGCGGTTGGCTTGATAGTCGTCATCCCAAGAGAGCCAGCCAGCGCTCCGCTTACGTACACCATCGCAACCCGCAATGAGCCATTGCTGAGCTCCAGTGGCAAGCCAACCAACACCTACATAGTCAGAAACTGTAGGAGAAAGTTTTTTAAGTAGCGCTGTGGTGAAGGAGAACTTGCTTGCAAAAACACGTTGACGAGGAGATGCTCGATACCGGCGTGCACCAAAACGTAGGAGAAAAACCTCCAGACCTCGTATCTTCTGAAGGGGTTAAGAATAAGGGCTGAGCAGAACTGATACGGCCCCTTCCAAGTGAAGAAGATGCTCTCAGCCTTGGCCAAGAAGTGGAAGACGTGGAAAACGAAGAAGCCCACCTGGCTCACAGTTATGGTGAACGTAAATAGTGGTGGCGGACACCACCGATACTGCTCCGCGTCGGCGGCCACCTGCAAGTATTTCTCAAGCCAGTTTCTTGACTCACGCTCTTTCTCTTCATCCTCCCTAAGACCTCTGAGGAGCTCGTAGAACTCTTGGCGTTCCAAGTATCCATCGTGATTTCTGTCTGCCAATATGACTCTGTCCTTGGCACGCACGAAAGGGTCGCTGCCTTTGCGACCGTCCAGCATGTCGAGGGTTTCGATGAGCATTTCACAATCGATCCTCCCGTCCAAGTTGCCGTCGGCGCTGTCCATCCGACAGAAAATTCTCTCCAGGCTGTCCTCTGGCAGTCGGTGTTCCAGGTCGACACGCCTCTCTTTTCTAGTCCGGATGAAGATGCGCAGCACCGGCTCCATCATGAAGGAAGGCGAGGTCTTGAGCGCGGGTTAACTTTCCCCCGCATTAGGACAGAAGTCCATGCGAAGAATACGCCGGCTGGGGCGAGAAAGGAAGTAACTTTGATTAAAGAACGACTCTTCATTTCAAAATCCGGTGTGATATCCGTGGTACAGAGGCTGGCAGGCTTGAGCAAGATACTGACTCATCAGGATAGACTTGGCGGTCCTGTCATTGTCAATTGGTGGTTGGAATGTACCTGATCTAGGACACGTACATGTGCATGACTAATCGGTGCTGTACGAGGTAGTACGGCACATACATGTACGCGTACGCTGCTATTGCGCAAGTGTGGGTCAGTGTTCTCTGAAGAACTGTGCTCTGTACGTTGGAAGTGAACATTTTTAAAACATTTTGTGTACATGTATGTACAGTCTAAGAGATTGCCAGGTTCGGTCTGTAGTGGGACGATTCCAGCTGGTCGTTGGCGGCAGAATATCCGGTGCCACCTCTTTGGAGGATGATGATGTCGTTCTCTTGGAGGCTCTGTCCAGTTAACGGATGGGTCATGTCTTTACGGATGATCCTGTCCACACAATCCTGTGTGACGACGTCACCCGTCGGCTTCAACACACACAGCGCCAGGGAGTTGCGAAGGACGTCGTTAGTCACGGGACAGCGGTAGCGCTCTTCAAGAGACGCGAATCCCTTTTTCTCCTTGGACTCCGGGTCGACGAGCGTGAATTTGACCTCAATGAGGTCTTTCATGCGAAGTGACTTTCCTGACATCGGACAGAACACGCCTTTGTGCGGGCGCTCCAATTTCGTCTCCTTTGCATTCGGTGTCAGGTTTGGCACCCAAAAGGACGGCAACTTGGCCTTCGACGTCGACGAAGAAGAACCCGAAGAAGATGAGGGAGAAGAAGAATTCTTGCATATGTTGGACTCGTTCTTTTCGAACTCCTTTTTCTGCTGCTCCTCATCCTTCTTGGCTTGGGCCTGCAACTCCGCGAATTCTCGATCTCTCTGCGCCTCGAAGGCCACCAGTTTCTTTTGATACTCAGCCTTCTTCTCCAAGATGTACTTGATAACCGCCTCCTTGTCAAAAAGCCATCCTTCGGGCGTTACAACCGGGTTCCTGCAAGGCTGGAGAGTAAGTGAGCAGCAATCGAACCCCTTGATGGCGTCCTTATTGAGACGCATGCGCTCGGTGCCGTAGCCCGATGCGGCGGCATCCTTCTTCCTCTCGTGGTACGTGTAAACCGCCGAGTTGGTGGCATTGCGGCCGTGGCGGGTCATGGCGGTGGACTTGACGACGTGCAAGTTTGGTTTGACCCTTCTCGTAGGCGAATACCACCAGTCCCCACCTGACAGCTGCTTTTGCTTCAGCTGCTTCTTTTCAGGGGCTTTTGTGCTACGAGCAGACCGTGGAGAGGGAGAGTCCAGGTCGATGCCTACGGTTGCGAACCCGCACGTGTCTCCTTCCTTGGCCAAGAACTGCTTGGAGTTCAACTTTTTTGTATTTCGAACTAATTCAGAAGGGCCAAGGGCGACATTCCTGTACTGATTCATTCACAGGACTTCAATAAAGCACACCAGCTAAGGGAGATTGGTTCGAATGTCACGAGTGAGCCTCACTTGAGGGTTTACAATGGTTTAATTGTAGATGTTTAGCTTTTCTAGGGCAATGAAGAACTCTTTATGATGATCGGTTCCATCATGGTCTAGTCAATTGCACCATAAGTAGCCTATCCAGCAAAAATTCTCCTTGACCAAAGGGAAGCCAGGATGATACTTTCCAACGTACCCCCTATTCTATGTACCCAGTACAGAAGCCATAGAGTATTCTACCAATTCCATTCTTCGGGAAAGATCTCTTTGATGGTAATCAATGTCCACTGTCAGCACCCCGTCATTTGTGTTGGAAGCAAAGCCTCCAACATCTTAAAACTATGCCAGTTAGGAAACGTCATGACAGAAGTCACCAAATTCTACCTGAAGATGATCCTCCTGAAAGTCCGTCGTGGCCAGATTGAGTCTACTTCTCAGATAACAGGAATCACCTGAGGAATCCCTTCCCCAACTCACTTCTACGGAAAGACAGCAAAGGCAAGCAAGTTCCAACCCAGAGGGAAGGGACAAACCACGTGGCGTTGGACCACGCTTTGTCGCCGATCTTGCCTACGTTAGAGACTTTGGGGTCCTCATATTTGTGATACCAGCGTCAAACAAAGTCTCCAAAAGAGTTTCACCTTTTTGTAGCAGAAGACGTGGTCGGACCTCAGGGCATTCCCTGATCCCCTTGGCAATGAACAAGCAAAAATCTGACGTCAAATTACAAATTGTACGTGGGCTTTATTCTCCTCGTCACTTGACCCGGATCAACACTCCGAAAATGAAGCCCAACTTCACAGCGATGCAATTTGATCGTTTGCACATCTGTAACGGTGCCCAAGGTGCGTTCAACCTCCAAAACCGTAGAGGGTGCGACCCTGCCTTTTGAGCGCGTAGACCACGTCCATGGCGGTGACTGTCTTCCTCTTGGCGTGTTCCGTGTAGGTGACGGCGTCTCTGATGACGTTCTCTAAGAACACTTTCAGCACGCCTCGAGTCTCCTCGTAAATGAGCCCAGAAATTCTCTTGACGCCGCCGCGGCGCGCGAGACGGCGAATGGCAGGCTTGGTGATGCCCTGGATATTGTCGCGCAGGACCTTTCGGTGGCGCTTGGCGCCGCCTTTGCCCAGTCCCTTGCCTCCTTTACCGCGACCGGTCATGACGTGACAGGTCGCTCACACTTTGCTCCACGTAATAGCTCCTGACGCAACAGGGATCGGGCTCCAAACTCAACGCAACAGACGAATCCACAGACATCAAAGTCAAAGCACAGCTGAAGTCGCACATCAGCTGCGCGTTACAAAACAAGTCGAGGGAGCTGACGAACAAACAACCAAGTCCAGGACGATCAAGAGAAGGCAGATCTGCGGTTTTACTTCTCTATTCAGTGAAAATCGAATCGAAGTCATGGCCTTATGAGTCAGTTGCGTCACCGGGCTTAACAGAGACACTGTCGTCCATTTAAAACCTTTACAGCAATGAGACTGAGTCGCTCGTCTGATGAGGACACTAGTCTTCTTGGCGATGAGGACGAGAGAGGAGGTAAGACGCACCAAAATCGCTGACCTGCTGCTTCTCATGGCCACAAACTTGTCCATCTCCTTCTTCATAGATAGAGGGACGAGAGAAGATGGTGAAGCTCCTCCTGCCACATACGAAGAGGCGATGGAGGCCGCAGGTTCGGACTTCATCGCCGTACGGCATGAATTTTGGTACTCACGTCTTTTTCCGCTGGCACATCCGTAGGGTTCGGCCGCTTCCACTATCTGATGCTCATTGTGTGCGGCTGGGCCAATGCGTCGGATGCTATAGAGGTCCTGTGCGTGTCATTCCTGCTGCCTGCGGCTGAGTGCGACCTCAAGTTGACGGCTTCAGACAAGGGGTGGCTGTCTGCGGTTGTCTTTCTAGGTATGTTTTTTTGGTTTTTTTTTTTCAAAAAAAAGCCTCCGTAACTTAACACATATACTACTGAAGATAACACGTCTTACTTCAGGAATGCTGATCGGAGGGTACATCTGGGGCAGTCTGGGTGACACGCATGGCCGACGGAAGACACTCATCTGGGCCATGACGGTTAACGCGTTGATGGGTTCCTTGTCCAGCTTGTCGCAAGACAAGTACACTTTTATTGTGATGCGCTTTCTGAGTGGCGTAGGGTAAGAGTAAGTCAAGTCTTGATGACATTATATGACAGTTTTAATATGTCCTGCATACTCTCTCAGAGTTGGTGGAAGCATTCCCGTTGTGTGGTCATACTTTGGGGAGTTCCAACCCAAGTCCAGGAGAGGTGGGATGCTCAGTTTCCTAGCTACCTTCTGGATGATTGGAAATGTCAGTGTAGCAGGTAATAAATAGAGTGTACTGTTTATACCCAAATTGCATGCATGCACTGCACCGCATGTGCTAATATTTCATTACATTATACCACTAAGGAGGGATAACTATCATTTTCAGCTATTGCGTGGATAGTGGTTCCTCGTCAGCTCGGCCGCGACAGTTCCGATCCGGACGAATTTAAGTTCAACTCGTGGAGGATCTTCGTCTTGATATGTGGAATCCCAGCTGCGTTGGTAGCAGTGACCTTGATTTGGTGCCCAGAGTCGCCTAAGTACTTGCTCTCACGCGGTAGAGAAAGAGAAGCTTTGGACGTCTTCTCTAAAATCTACTCCATCAACTTCGGCAAACCAGCTATTGACTATTCCGTAAGAGGTTGGTTCGACAAACTATAACAGTGAATGCAATTTGTCAACTTTAGAAGGAAAGGCTTCAAATTGAGTACAGATCCGACGCCTCTCGGACTATGCGTGGGGTCCTGGCAGTGATGTGGACCAATAGTGTCGAACTGTTCTCCGGATCTCTCGCGAGATTAACTATACTAATGCTGATCATCAATTTTGCCATTCAGTTTGGGTAAGGTAATCAGTCGATCTTCCTCTTGCACGCGTCAGTTGCACCCGATTACACTTTCTACAGGTATTATGGACTCTGGCTGTGGTTTCCAGAACTCTTCAATAAACTCGACCAGTACTACGCTAACCACACCGATACGAAGACGGTGTGTGAAGTGACGGACATGGTGGGGACCCAGGTCGATAATGACTTCTGCGATACCCCGCCCCCGTCGTCCGACGTCTTCTTGAAGTCCTTTGTGGTATCTCTGTCGGCGTTGCCCGGAAACGTCTGGACTATCTATCAGATGGACAAGCTTGGCAGGAAGTTCTTTCTGGGCAAGCCAAACTTTCAATTTCTCACAATTACAAACTATGCTTGTTTCCTTAAGAAAAAAGTTATATCCTTTCAGCACTAAGCATGGTATCATCGGGAATCTGTGCTTTCTTCATATACCTGGTGAACAGCTCATTGGCAAATCTTCTGGTATCCTGTCTGTTTGGACTCGCATCAACTATGGGCTTCAATTCGCTGGACTGCCTTGCCATCGAGCTCTTTCCAACAAGGCTTCGGTAGGGTGTTTCAATTTTTATCCTCTCGAGCCTAATACGTTTGCTAACGTAGTTCCATGTACAGGGACGTTAAACTTATTCGCGTTTCAGGTCCACCGCGATGGCCGTGACCTTGATCGCAGCCCGTTTAGGGGCCATCTTGGGAAACGTGACATTCGGGTACCTGGTGGAGACCAACTGTGCAATTCCGATCCTCCTCGTGGCCTCTCTTCTTGTTACTGGTGGCTTGGCAGGACTGTTACTTCCAAATACAACGGGGATGCCTTTAGCTTAGCGGTGACTGTGTGTACGTCCAATCGTTGCTCTATTTGCGCTTTCATTCTTTCTTGTTCAATGTTACCAACACGTATACTTGTGGGTGACTGTTCCTATGATGATCTGACTTGATTCTGGTGAAATCATTCTTGGATTCCAGCGTTTATGTGATCTTACGAATAATACATTATGTACAGACAAATTCTGCATGAAAACTACATGACTTGTGTCGCCACTGGACGTCAGTCCCCCGAAGGCTGTGTCTCGTTCTGCACACTCGCGTCATCCCTCCTTAAAGTAGCAATGTCCTCATCCATCCCTTCGACTTGTTCCTCTTCATTTCTCTCCTTTCTCAATTTCTCCTTGGCAGCCTCCTCGTCCTTGCTGTAAAGCTCCTCCATGATGGCTTTCGGCACGTGCGCGCGCTGAGCTTCCGTAAAACCTTGGACGTGCTCTAACAAGGGTTCTCTCATGGTGGGGGCAGCCTCCAAGAAGAGCCTCAGCTGGGTGGGTGGCAACTGCAGGAGGACTGCGTAGCTTTGAGGGGCGGTCTTCTCACAGCACCGGATGAAGCCGTCCCAGACACGCGGTTGTTTCCACACCTGCTTCAGTATCAGGCGCTGCAGAATGTTCATGACGAAACCGACGAGGCGGGGAAAGATTTGGACGGCCTGGATGACCGTGCGCATGAAGAGTAACGGCACCCCACCTGGTTGCTCCATAAGCTGTTGCAACACGATGGCTAGCACCTCTTGCGTAAATACGGCGCGATCTTGCAAACACAGGTTAACAGCCGTAATCACCGTCTTTGCATCCGTCTTGGAGAGGTCCACGTTGTGCAACGCGATCAGTAGGTCCGAGGGAGAGAGCGCACCGCCTCCACCTTTTTCGGTCGATAGCATCCTGGTGAACACATCCTTCAGCACTTTCGAGTTCAGCTGAATGAGCTTAGGCAGTGCGGCCACAACCTCCTGCTTGGACAGTCCGTTGATCACAGGGATGAGGAAGCGGACATCGTCTACACGAGTCTCATACATCTCCCGCACCTTCAACACCAGTTCCGGTGGAGGACGCGCCTTCTCTGTCAGGATATGAACGACGCGAGTCACAAGCGGTTCTGCTCCTTTGGGACTGGACTCCACCAGCTCTACGATGTGAGGGTTCATCACACTGACGTTGCGCACGGAGGCGTCAAGGGTGCGCAAAATGGTGCGCTTGATATCGGCGGAGGTGGCGGCTACGTAAACGTCAGCCAGGTGACGGAAGAGGCGTAGATTTTGTGGGAGCAAGCTGAGGTGCAGGTAGAGACATACCCGGATTGTGTTCTCCGTCCATCGGTCAACTGGAACGATGCCACCAACGGGACGTCCGCGATCTTCCCCGAAAAGCATAGGTGGGGGTGAAGGCGACTGCAAGAATTGTAGGTACATCTGGGCATAGTCTTCGATTATGTCGGCGAAGTCACCGTTGGCGTGTAACTGAAGAACCGTGGCCGTGGCCGTTTCACGCACTTCTGTGGTCTCGTGTGAGCAGAACTCAAGAAGAAAGTTCAGGAAATTTAGTTTCTTGGTCGGTCTCCACTTCACCAAGTCCTTCATGAGATTTACAACAACTATGGCGGTGCCATCAAGTTGCACGAACTGCTTGAGTAGCAGGATAGCGTCCTCAGTTATAATCGGGGACTCCAGGTAGAGTCTGCGGAGAAGCCGCACTCTGTCATCCCCAGAAGACCGGTCTATCGTGCCCTGAATCAGGTGACACAAGATCGAGTTGTACTCCTTGTCATCGTTACGCTTGTTCAGCAAGGATGCAGCGCGATTGAAGCCCTGGTAATAGCAGTACTCTTCGAATAACCAAGAGAAGGCCAGATCCGAGCGGCCAACAAGGTCTTCAAAGATAAAGCTCAGCAAGACGCTCTTTATGTCTGAGGAGTACTGTGCTGCTAACGCGGTGATGATCTTCTTACGCACGTCCGGCACACCGCCCATTTTAGCAGCCTTCTCTGCAGCCAAAATTCGTTGAAATGCGCCCGTCATCATCTCCTTACGCTCCACCGCCGACATCGGATGCGTAAGATCGCCAAGGCGCACGGAGCGACTGCGAGAAGACTTCTTGCCTGAAGACATGCCAGCGGGCTGAAGAGTCACTTTCTGCTTCTTAGATGCTCGGTCGGAGGTCTTGGTGGAAGCCGCTTTTCCACCCTCGATGACCGCGATTTTCCCGGTGACTTCCTCCCCCTGTTGCGCCGCCTCGTCCTGGGCTTTGGCGGCTGCGGCGGCGGCTGCGGCGGCCTTGCTTTTTCGAACTGCATCCATACCGGGGCCCATCTTGGCGGCGGTCAACTGCGTGGCAAGCAGGCGACACACATGCTTCACCTGTCCTTCTGTCCCGGCGGCCGCAATGGGGGTGTACGTGTTGTAAAAGTGTGGCGGGATCTCCCTTGGTAGTTTAGTCATTGACATTAGAACCAACTCGGTGGCGATTGACGGACTTAGACGCTCAAGTATCCACTTCTCTGTTATATCAACCGCTGAGTCCACCTGGTTTTGTGCGATCTGGTGATGTTGCTGCTGCTTCCTCGATTCTGGGTTCTCCTCTTCATCGTCTTCTTCTTCCTCGTCGTCTTCGTCCTCTCCTTCGTCGTCCACTTCATCATCGGTGTCAACCTTGGCTCGCTTTGCCTTGGTCGCCTCCGCCAAGTGCTCCTTTACCGAAGCACGCTCTTGCTGGGCAGCTTTCTTCGCCTTCTTCTTCATGACCTCTTCAAACTTTGGCATGGCTTTCATAACTTCTTCTCTGGTAGCGCCCAAGTCAGTCAGCAATGTGGTAATGTTAGCGAAAAACTGATCTGCGGCCACGGGATGTTTGAGGAGCGAAAGGAGCTGGTTTTTCAGATGTTTCCGAACAGAGCTGACTTGCGATTGGGATTTGGCCAGCGTTGGCGGCAAGTTGGCCTGTAACATCTCCAACGCTGTGATCACCTTCGCCATGAATTGAGGTCGGCACTTGGCCACGTTGGCAATTGCGCCCATGCACGTCATAAGGTTAGCACTGGTGATGTTTTTGGACTCGTGGAACTTCACCATCTCCTCGAAGACCAGACCAGCCTCTTCTTGCAACTTTCGGCGACGCAACAGCTTCACGGTAAGTGGTACATCGTCTAGACTAAACTCCGTGATTCCATGAGCAGCTACCTTGGCCGGCATGCTATCCACTTCTCGGAGCGTCTGTGTGATCACCAGCATTTCCATGAACTTGACAACGTGTGTGCGAATGCCATCGTTGTCTGCCTCCAGCAACTGCACGATGAGGTCTTTGATACTGGAAAGCATGCTCCAAGCGGCTTCCATGTCGTCGGTGATAACTTTGGCGCGCGAGAGCCAAGACAAGGCGACCCGATACAAGTGTGTCATAGCCTGAATAACGCGCTTCTGCACGGCCACCGCCACGTCTCCTACGAGCATCTGCAGATTTGCCACCACCTTAGGCAAGACGTCGGGTTCGCGCTTGCAAGCTTCTTCGATGAAGCCCACCACGAACTTTCGCACGTCCTGTGAGCGATCGTTTTGGAAGCCCATGACCTCGTCCAAGAAGTTGTCGAGCAGAGTAGACTCATGGTGCGTCAGCAATTCCTGTACGATGCGCAGAGACTCAAGCTTCTGGGCGGAGTCCGCCGACACCGTGGCCGAGTTGAGCAGCTCTACTACACGCTGCTCCGTCGAGTCGGACATCTTGGCTGGGCTTTAGGGCGACCAAGAAGCCGTGGTCGATCTTATGTCTGCCACCGCGAGCGAGAAGAACGCCGACGATCTCAATGCCGACGGAGAAACAAGCGAGCTATTACAAAATCAGGGTTGCCAAACGTTTGGATTTCTTGCGGCTAGACTAAAATTGATGGATAGATTCGGCTAGATTTCATTGACCAGAAAAGAGAGTTCTAAAATGAAAAATACCGCTTAAAGGGCTTTTTCTTACCTAATTTTGCACTGATTATAGAAAGATCGCTAAAACGTTATTCTCAAACCCCCACCTCCAACAAGTGATTTAAGTGTCTTCTATAAGTTCTTTAAGACCGTTGGGTTAACATGAGATTGACCAAAATTGTCCACACTATGGAGAATAGTGCGACGAGAATTCTGTACTGTCGGCTAAAGTCTACAAAATGTGGTCGCGCATGATGGACCCTGGGTGGCAACCCTGCTGCAAAGGCAATCCTGGCGTGGGGAAAGTAAACAATCAGGTGCAGTTGAGGACGGGAGAAATCACCGCCCGATTCTCGCAACCTCGACCAGAGTCGAAGGTAAAACTCGAACTAGGTCTCAATGAACGCTTACATAACTGCGATGTTGTAGGTATGTAGTGTAGCTAGATAAAAATCTTGGCCGGCCTGCGTACGACGCTAGTAGAGCGTCGGGTCACGCAGAGGAGGCCGGCGAGGAAGACCTGTTTGTTGCCCTTGATACTCGCCTTAAATTAGAATAACAGCTCTCACTCGATCACGCTCTCGAGTGTTGTGAACACGTGCCTAAGCATCTTCTCGGAGTCCAACATAGTGTGCATGGGGAACGACTGCAGCAGTCTGCAGCGACAAGTGAAGTGCATCATACACAAGAATGTCATGATCTACTCCTAGCTGGGAGAGATTCCAGTGGTCGCTCCGGTATCGTGCCTGTTGCTGACCACCGACATGTCAACATGCGGCGCCGAAATGCTCCAGCGCCAATTTCGCGCCAAAGGCTGGACCCTGGCGGGGGCGAACTTGTTGGCGGCGGCCTGTTTACTCTCTCAGACGGAGCTCTTCCTCTACCTGCGCCCCACCTTGGCGGCTGCAGACGGCGCACTGGCTCTGGCGCTTACGGTATCCGCAGCAGCGACCGTGGCCGTCGCCATGACGAGCTTCTTGGACGCCTCCTGGGAGGTCGTGACCATCACCTTGCTGTTCGTGGGTTGCGCCGCCGGCGGTAGCTATCTGCTGTGGAAGGCCAGCTGCTGGCAGCCGGCGAAAGAAATCATCACGGAGAGAATGGAACGGAAGGCGCAGAGACTTTTGGTTGACGACTTGGTCGCCGTCTGCCAGCACAACAACATCAACCCAGAGGACTTGGACAGACTGATCGCGGCGCGGCCGAATGAGCTGGCACAAATCCGCCAAGCTATGGTCGAGTTCTTTCATGAGCACATGAAAATGCAAGAATAGAGTGAATGGTTGATAAGAGTAATTGATTAGGGTGATTAGATACCTAGGATGAAATATACACAATTACTCACTCTTAACCGAGCTGTGCACTCGTGTCTACTGTGTACTACGTACACGTGCTACTGAGTGTCCTGAGCTGTTGCAAATTTTGAACCCACAATTATTTATCTTTTACTACATGGAGCTCAGTAATTCTTTCTTCTCACGGGATCTCGACAGCCTGAGGTGTTACGTGGTGACGACGTTTTATTTGGTCTTAACCTCAAACTTGGTGATATAGAAAAGACAGGGAGAGGGCTCAAACTTTCTCTCTGGCTTTTTCTGAGTTTCCTCGGGGCTTCTCGGGGTTTCATCACGTTGCTGCTCTCTGTCTGCCTGTGCGAGTTCCCTCTTATTGTACTGACTCCTCCGAATACAAGTGAGCCTGAGGTTGACGGAGGGACCTCGTCACGTCCGTAGAAAATCGTGCGTTAAGCAAACAGTCGTTAAGTGAGCCTAGTTTAGTTTCAACAAAGCAGTTATATTCGGAATGTACGTGTATATTTCCTCTTGTTCATCGAGGGGAAAAACCTTGTTGAATGAAAGAATTGCATAATAATACCTGTTTCCATGAAGGCAATCTTTGTTGAGCGAGCTTTCGTCAACCGAAGATCAACTGCTTATGCTGTAAGATGCTCACACGTATCTTATAAGACACTACTTTGACATCTTATAAGACCAGACTTTGCAGATGCGGCGTTGAAGAAGAGCTCCTGAAATCCATGTCTGCTGGGCTGTCTTGTACTGCACTGGTCTTGCACTGGCTGTGGCAAATCAAAGAATAGTTAGGTACCTCTGTGAGCTTTTAAGCTCTATAAGATCTTGAATGAAGCTTCAACCTCTCGTCTAGAGCATAAAGCTTGGTGCCGATCCTTGACTAGAAGACCTTTGCTTCCTTTTGTGACCACACTAAAAGAGTTTAAGTATTCGGGCTTTTTTCCTCACCTTTTATTTGCTCCTTCGAAATTACGACTCGAAATACACTGAACATTCGCAAATTAGTGTGACCAGAAGAGGCTCCTGCTACGGCCAATTTGCCCAATTTCAATCAACCCTTGACAGCTAGAACTTTTAATATACTTGCTTCTATGGTTAAGGTCGCAATAACACATCGACCTTTGCAGTCGCAGCCACTGAGAGGTTGGCTTAAAACTTAGGGGTTTAGCTATGATAATTTTTTCTTCAAATGGCAACTTCATCCCAACTTGAACCTCTTCCTTTGCTTGCCCACTTGAGCCACTCATGAGGAAAGAATCATACCACTTCTCTGACTAAGACTGTCCATCACTACTCCACACCACGGATTCAGTTGACACTGTCAGATTTTCAACAAATAAGTCGAAGGCTCGTCTGTCCCAAAAAACCACCCCCGGTTCACTTTTTGCACACACATCCATTGCAGTCATTTTCATGACACATCGAGCAATGCAAGTAATGGCCAATTGCTTTATGTTGGAGACACCAAAATATCACTCTCTCAATTACTTCTTCCTCAAGGTCGGTTTCAAGGTGCTCGTTAAAGTCATCCACTGGCTGAATTCATTTAGATGGGTATAACCTTATGTTTACTGACTGGCGATTCAGTCGATCCATTATATTACTTTAGATCTAAATATATCTTCCTTGATATAGGAGCGAACGTCTGTCTGTCGATATTGGCACGAAGAGACGAAATCAGAGATGTACTGCACCAAGAGATACAAGAATGTTTACAAAATCTTTGTACAGCCAGCATGCTGATGTGTATATTATACGCTTATGCATGCATCACCTAGTTCTGTTTTTAAATCTCTTTACATTTATACTGCCTGTTGTCCTCTTACCCTTCGTACATGGTGCCTCAGCCACTCTCATGAATTTTGACACTCTCTGTCTGACTCAATTACCCACCAGTAGTTTATTTTGGCTGCCAATCATTTGTGGTCTGAGCAAATAGCAGCAATACTTTTATTGCTCTGTCAGACAAACGTCGAGGGAGCAACCAAATTGGGAGCCGACGCTGGACGCTGGTGACGTCCGCCCACTGTATGAAAGTGTACATGTCCACGCCGCAGTTGAAAAAGTCAATTAGACCTGCCCTGATATTAGGCCAACGTTATGGTGAGAAGATCGCAAGTCAAATTAGGACAAGTATCATTGATATACCTACGCAAAGTACGTATTATTTACAGCAGGCAATTGGCCAGACTTAATGAGCTGCATAGGGCTGAGCGTATCGTATGAGTGAGAAAAAAAAGCAAGGATCGTGAGAGTCCAGAAGCCAATGGCTCTGCTACGAGATCGTGGAGACATTGACACAGCTGCTCTCTCGCTCTCGCTGGTCTGTGACATGAGAGAAGAGCTACGAAGTCCAGATGCTGATCCGGATATGTTGGACTGACGTTGGACGCCAGTGGGGGAGCAAACAAACGTGCTTATGCAGTACTCTTTTCCGCCCCTGATCAAGTGATCCCGCCCCTGCAATGGTCCAGGCGTGCGGCCGTACAGACTGTACACGTCGTGGCATCTTTCTCATATATTTATATGTATATTTCATGTCATGTATATAGTAGACGATATTGCCGCTCGCTTGCCAAACATTTCACTCATTGGCACTAAAACATATGATAAGTGCATAAGAAAAGTTTTCGAGAAATCCAAACTTGAAGTCATAACTGATGCATATTGGCACAATCAAAAAACTGAACGTCGTCGCATCATGTCAAAAGTACTTCTTCACAAGGACACAACCGCTTGAGTGAGTGGAAATGAAGATTTGGAAAGAAAATACTCTAGAAAAATAAGGCTGGAGGTTAAAAATCGGTGGATCATTGTGAATCGATGATGGAATGGCATTAACACTGGGAAAGTTTTTTTCTCTTGCATAGCAGCAACGAGCAGAATTGTCAATTCGTCACAGTAGAGAGTAAGAATAGAACGAGCTCTGATTATCTATAAGCGATTTATGTAGTGCGATTGAGAGCAAAAGTCTGAGATGTAGCACTGTGGGGTCCCTCTTAGTGGAAGACGCTAATTTCACTTGTCGCAGTTTTGTGTATTGCTTTAGGAACTTGCGTTCATCTCTTGAATAACTGCTATGCTGCCATGTTTGAAGTCTTACATTAGTTTCTCAGAACAAGAGTAGAGTGAGTAGTCAAAAGTTATAAAAGCACCTGTAGGAGAAATTCTTGCTGTCACACCTTAAGCAAAGGATCTTAAGGATCTGCAACCAACCAAAGATCCCTTTGGAAATCGATCTGCCTTGCATAACAAAGGAAAACGCAACAAAGGGGGTGGTGCGGATTGAATGATTGCGAATGATTCGCCCAATATTGCATGGAAACAATAAGGAGAACATCCAGAACTTGCTTATAGTCCTTAATGCCTTTTGTGAGACTTGAGCAAAATGCGTGAGGGGAGGAGGGGGGGTTATAAAGGGCTTCAATATGATTCTGTGCAAGCATTATGAAGTCGCCATTAACAGGGGGCCCTCCAAGATGAGGAGCTTCATCTTGGCCAGGACCTTACAAGAGTCGTCGGATCCGATTTCTCTCCTCGACCTTAATGCATAGGATAGAAGAAAGGAGAGACCGAGGCCGGCGACCCAGGCTACAAGACGTACTTGGACGAAATCGTTTGTAAATCGACACTGCACTTAAAGTCTCTATTGCTCGTTCGTCACAGTCTCCTCAGGAGGATTGTCGCTCTATCACTTTGTACAGGCACTTCTTCGGCTTGCGACACCGAATCGATTACTCTCAACTTTTGATTCCGCACGTAATTTTTTCTTTCTTTCTTTCTTTCTTTCTTTCTTCCTTCCTTCCTTCCTTCTTTCTCTTTCCCTCTTTCCTTCTTTCTCTCTTTCCTTCTTTCTCTCTTTCCTTCTTTCTCTCTCACACACGCACGCACTCACGCACTCCTCGACGGACACTTGCAATTTCATAGGCGGTGGAGGAGGAGAAGAAGGAGGAGGAGGAGGAGGAGGCAGCCGCCATGATAACGGCGATAATCTTCTGCTCCTTTCTCTCGCTGTTATCTTTTTCTTCGCTGCAATTCTGCGTCAATGAACGACGCCTCGTGGACGGTATGGTAAAGGCACAAACAGTGTACTATGAGCTCTCTCGCCTATTTACACACATTCACGCGCACGCACACGCTACAGCCACTCTACAACCACGTCATGAGGTTATCGGACAGTTCCGCCTCCAGCCCGGCCGGCAAGGTGGAGATGAGCTGCTCTGTGGCATCGGTGGACGGCTGGCTCTGTTGCGGCGTCGAGGCGGGCGCCGGCGCTGCAGTAGACGTCACCGTCATGGCCGCCGTCGTCGTGTCCATGTCCTCAGGGATGCTCCCCAGGTGCACCAGATGCTCACCCATGCCTAGACCCGAGTCGGCGGACTCTTGTCTGTCATGTAAGTCAGCCGCCACCGCTGCAGCCGCCTGCGCCGCGGCTGCTTGCTGCTGCTGTCCGGCCGTCGGAGATGCTGTGCTAAGGAATGGGTCGAGGCTGGAGGTGACAGCGGCAGCATTCTCGGCCAGGCTCTGGCGCATGAGCATCTCCTGCGTCTGGTTCATGGCCGCCTGCACGTTGTCTTGACTCTGAGAACGCCGCTCCATTTGTCGGCGCAGGTTCTTGGTGATTTCAGCCTGTCGCTGCTGGAGCGCTCGGCGCTCGTTTTCTAGAGTCTGCAGGCGGCGCTGTTGCTGAAGTTGTGCGCGTGCTGCCGGCGCGAGACCGTTCTCCATGGGGTTCATACGGATCGGGACAGTCTGGCAGTGGCTGGGAATGCGCGGGTCGAACCACGTGGTTGTCTGCTTAGTATGGTTGATGAAGTACACCTCGCCCTCTTCAGTCATGCTTTGCTCCCACCCGTCGGGCAGCGGACTCAACTGTTGTTCCTGCAGCAACTGAGCGTGGAGTTGTTTGCGTGGATCCTCCCACTGCGTCGTCTTGTTCTTGTGGTCCATGAAGTAAATCTGACCCGACGGAGCACGCGCCATCCCCCAATCCGGCGGGAGCGGACCGAGCGCCAGATTATCCTCCTGCACAGAAGACTCGTACGATGGCTGACGGAGATGCAGCAATTGGCTCTGTACCTGCTGAGGATTTTGCTGTAACGTAGCCGGGGAGCTGTGGGCTCGGTTGTGGAAGGGCTGCAACTGTTGTGGCGGCGGCTGTGGTGGTTGTTGCGCAGGGGGCGGCGGTTGTGGCGGTGGTTGCTGCGGAGACGCCGCCGGGCGCGGCGAGCCCGCAGACTGGTCGGGAGGCGTGGTGGGATCGGCGGCGGTGCTGCCGTCGGCAGAATTTTCTCTGCTGTGATGGTACCCGGGGTTCCAGAACGAAGGAGGCAGCTTCCTCATCCTGAGCGGCACCTGCAGCGGGCGTTGCGATCCTGGCCGCGTCACCGAGAAGAGCTCCAGCAACGTCGAGTCCGAGTCGGCGCGCATGTGCACGATGGGCCCGTTCTTCTGCTGACCACCAGTGGCGCTCCCGCCGCCGCTCTCGCCGCCGCTCTCGAGGGAGGCCATCTTTCCGTCCGTGGAGGTGGGGTGGAGCCGCCGCGAACCGCCGGCGTCCGTAGTCGACTGAGAAGAAAGAATTCGAGAGGAGGAGGTCGACGGCGACGACGGCGACGACGACGACCGCGTCTCCTCCTGAGCACGCGCGCGCAGCTTTGGCAGCAGCAGCAGCGACGACGGCGACGACGACGGCGACGACGACGGCGGCCAGGTGAGAGAGAGAATCTGGCCACCCGCCGAGAGCGAGCGTCGGCGTCGCAGTCGGCGTCGCTCTCTCTCCTGCCACAAAAGGCAACGTCCTCTCAATCCTCTACCTTTTGCATTGCGCTCACCTCACCTTGGTGGCGGCGGCTGCGACGGCGGCCGCGACGGCTGCGGCCGCCGCAGCTGGACGATCGCCGTCCGCGATAAAAGGGGGGGCCAGGGGCTTAGTGGACGTCGGCAACAGCTTGTTGGGAGGCAAGAGCCAAGAGGGACGGACGGAGCAACAGCTGTCCTTTCAAATCCCGCCCCGCAGGTACGAGCGCGCGAGGTGAATGAAGATTAAGGTGGCTGCGCCTCCTTCGCATAGGTGAGCGGCAGCAGCCACCACCTCAGCGACGAGGGCGGTGGAGACGACGACGGATGCCCTCGAGCTCTCGAAGACAAAGCTGTCGTCAACGCGGGTCTCGCCCCACGGCGGCGGTTGCGGCGGAGACTGCCCGGGTCTCTCTCCTTCTACTGTTCTCTGAGAGGCTCTCCTGCTCGGACCGAGCTGGGGAGGACGACGGAGAAAACTGAAAGGTCGCGCGCCCCGTCACCATCCGGGGGAAGAGGGGGAGAGGATGGGTTTGATGTGCGTCCTCCAAGAGATGCCCAGGCTGTTCTACCTATGCTGTCGTTACACCAGACTGTCATGTTTCCTTAAAGGGGGGGGGGGGGGTAATCATTGTGGCCTGGCAGTCGGCCCCCTCTATGTCTATCCTGCTGTCCTGCAGCATCAAGTTCTTGGCGTCGTCCTCCCCCACGACCATCTCCACATACCTAAGAGTTTAATCCAGCTCCGGAGCAGCCCGAATCTCCTTGGGCTGGTGAAAACGAGTCAAAAAACAAGCGGACAAAAACAATCTCTGAGGCGCTCGCCGACGAGAATGACCTGTATTTATTGTAACCCCAAGGGTTGGTGCTTGCAACAACGTCTACGCCGGCGCACGCACGCACCCAGTCAAGCAAGAGCCTCCCGCTCCTCTCCTCCTTCCCCTTCGAAGTAAGCAGCTCTGGCTGCTACCAACGATTTTGGGGCCGAGAAAAGAATTGACCGACGCCCGCTGGCTCGGTAGGGGCGCCGACGGCTGGTGCGTCGGGCCGCCATCGGCCGAGCCGAGCCGAAACTTGGGGCCCCAACATTGGGTTGATGAAGTTTCTCTGTGACTTTTTTGCACTTGACTGGAATGGGTATTTTTGTGCCCCCCCCCAACCCCCCAACCCC
>JAAUXU010010563.1_pt1 | contig 41327 bp, 27 predicted proteins | sample 7278151 | NCBI WGS metagenome assembly JAAUXU01 (sample SAMN14350113, study PRJNA611818) | marine sediment metagenome | isolation source: surface marine sediment (1.8m) | place: French Polynesia: Moorea | collected 2018-08
AAACTACTTTGGATTCCTCAAGCTCATCTGTTTCATGCATCAGAATTTCAGAGCTAGATTTTTGTTCTCAGCGAGATAAATGACCCTTTCCCCCTATCAGGTGTGGCGCTCGGTTAGTAACACTTCTCCAATGATGGTTTACTGGTCGCATGACTGAGATTGGATAATACTCTAATACTCCCGGGAAATTATTTGGTTTTCAAGCCTAAAAGTCCTGTTTATGCATGTACTACATAGATCTGTTTTGCTTCTTTTTTTCATTACTTGTTTATCAAAAGGGGAACCCGTGTCTCTTTTCACCGTTTCCCTTCAAGTTGTCCCTTGTGTACATTACAACCATGCACAAGAGGGGCCAGACATCTAATTAGGCTGAGCTGGCCTTTGAAAATCCATACAGTGTGCAGCGGTGGCAAAATTTTGGTTCTAATTGCCCTCAACACGGAAAGTGGACTTGCGGAAGAAGAAACAGGCTTCACCTCAGTAAGAGCAATATGGGCAAGGAGGGCCAGAATATGGAGGATCTTGATGAGGTGGATCATGAGAAAGGCACTTTTTGCCTAAAGACTTTGAAATGACTGCTAGTTGACCATTGCTTCGTCGATTTAACTGACTTATTATTGATTTATTTTGTAGGATGTAGAAAAATGTAGGGTCTTCAATGCCATATCCGCGTCCCCAGAAGCTGCTGTTATTCTATAACCAGGTATCACGGGAGGTTGCACTCCGCAGAACGTCTAGAGTATCTAAACTTTCCTGAGGTAGAGTACAGTAGAGCAACGGATCGATCAGCAATGGTTCAGTCCATACTTTCGACTGATTTATTTAGATACTCCCGGTCATTCCACGTGCAACCTCTACGTGACTAGAAAATTCCAAACAAAGCCAACTTGGCTTTGAACCTTCGTTATTCCAAGTGAGCAAAACTTCATGAAATGTCAGTCAGTGCTAATGCATAGTGGCAGAAAGAATCTATTCCTTCATAGGCCATGGTTCTCCAAGAATTTGTGCAGACTGTCCGTAAACATGCAAAAATGTGCTAGGATAAAACATCCATTTACAGTAGAATACATTTTACAGTTGGATCACTTTGGGACCTGGGAACTTAATCCACTTTACTGACTTATCCGAAAAGTATAAAATATTAAAAGTAGCCACTCGAAAGACCATTTAAGAACAAACTTATGTTTATTTCTTTGAGATCAGGGTTGCTATGCTTGTTTGAGTGAGTCTCCGGTTCAACGTGTCATTAACAGACGCTTCAAAGTCATGTGGGTCGTGACAACTGAATTCTCGTAGCAACAATGGCCTCATGTAAAGTATTTACAAATTTATCAACAAGGGAGTTTGTTATGAGAGTAAACACCAGTTTTATGGCCATTTTTGATAAAGTTTTGCCATTTTAATTCATTCATCTGTCTTGCACAGTAGTTTTGGATTTGATTCTCTGATCCCTTGGATTTTAAAGAGCAAAATGGTCATTTGTTTTTGAGAATCTGCCTTGTTTATGCATATGATCCACATATCCAGGAGCCCGCTCAAGTGTATTCTTTGTGCATCAAAAATGCAGTCAACAGGGTTTTTTGAGACACGCGTTGAAAAATTGTCATTGCAATTTGAATTTCTGCCGAAACTGTGACAGGTATAACTGTATAGCAGCTGTTCAACAAATTTGAACCAATGTGACAGCTGCATTGTTTGCAATGTACATGCAACAAAATGCCGAGCTGCGAAAGTGGGCCCTGCACCGCCTCTTGAATGACATGGTCAGCTCCTGCCTCCGGTTCTTTTGCAGTTTGAGGGGGGGGAGAATCTGGAAAAGTGAAAAAAAGGCTGTGTGCTATTGGCCACCAAATGTTGAGATTTTACCGTTCTATGCTACTCCAGTGTTCTCTGGCAGCTATGCCAAGTTGGTGGAACAATGTTTTAAGGGGGTCCTTACTTGAAACAAGACACTTCGGAAAAGTCAAGATTGTGAGCGAACCATTGGCTCTGGAGCAAAAGTGCAGTTCTGTTTCAGGGGTTTCCACGGAGGGGTGAACCACTTCTGTCGCTCAATCCAATCAACAGTTTTGACCTTAAAAAGCTCTCCCACATAGGGAGAAAAATGGGTCTTTTTGCCGCCAAGGAACAAAAGAACATGGTGGTCAGACCTCAGTGTAACCATTGGGCACTGCTAGAAGCTGCTAGAGGATGCAGCAAGGTGCATCCTCAGGAGGATCGAAAATAAAACATCTGATTTTCAGCAATTTTTCCAAATTTTACTTGCCATTGTTTCTACCATGTCCTCTACCTAGATCGCCACTCTCAAAAAAGGTGATCCAAAAGGAACAGTTCATGAGTGATCATTTGTAGAGGAGAGTGTTAGCTTTCGCTAGGCGGACAAACCTCTTGTGCAGATCGACACAGTCAAAAGTCTTGTTTCATCAGCCTTTATTTGGGATCCAACATCGGTGCCTGCTGAGATCAGACGGCTATGAGATGATAATTAGTTTGAAGATTGTAATTTTACTGAACCCATTCAGAGGGGTCTTTGGTGTACTAATGCCACCATTTGCACTGTAGCTCTTCGAAGGTCACAATTTCTATGGTAACACCCAAATGCACTGGTAGAACCATGTGACAGAATATATCTGACTTGGTGTTTTTCATGTTCGAATCCTCTGCATGGAACCCCAGCGTTTTTAAACAACGCCGACTGCACAAGGTTCGCAGGGTTCTCTGCAGTGAGCCTACAAAAAATTATACCTGTGACGACACCTTTGACACCGACCATGCAGTATAAGGTTTTTTTTCTTGTTGGCGCACCTCTAGGACATTCGAATAGCGAATTTGAAGAAATCGCATTGATCACACCAAAAGTGTAGAGGAATGAGCGGCAGGACTTACCTGACGGACAAACTCCGTTGTAGTAAAATGCCCCAAGTGGCTCTTTGGCGGGGGTTCGAAAACACTTATAAAAATGTTCAAACATCGATTGGGCTCTAAATTTAGCCTTCACCATTTGCCCCAGGGTTGCCAAATGAGTATTTGCACACATTGCAGTGTTTTGCAATTTTGAAGCCGCAACAAAAAAATACTGCAGGTTTCCCTGGCAACCCTGGTGCGCACTGATTTCTCGGAGACTCACTTACACAGGCATTGGGGGCAGAACCTGTGTCCAAAATCCCCGCTAAGCTACGTATACTTCTAATGATATCCTACTTGTTGTACAAGCGTTGACGTCGATACCTCTCAAGCTTGCTGCCAAACTGGGACGCTCCCATGGAATATTGCTCCCCCTCGGAGAAATCACAGACCTACTCTTACATAATGTTACAACTACGCAAAAGGCACAATTTTCGTGCTTCTTGGCTAAACTCCACTGCTCCTCCCTACTCACACGAAGGTCAGAGCTCCTTGGTATAATCAGTATTAACGTTAGGTGTCACCCCCCCAAGAAAAGAAAAGGCTAGGTTAGACTCTGGCTAGGGCGTGTTCAAGCCAGAAATAGCATGCAGTACATACAAGGCGTGGTTCTGTTCTGTTATTGTAGTTATGTCTCGATCACACCCAAAGGACATTTTCCTTTTCTCTGACGAAGGCTCCTGAAACGTTTTCTGGCGGAAAAAACGTCGCCGATGTCCTGTAAACTTGAGAGATGTGTGTTTATATACTCAAAATCGAACAGTGGAACTCTGATTTTAGCCAAATGCATGATTTCTCTTTCGTTTCCTTGCGGATGGAAATTTCACTGTGCAAAAACTTCCACTCTTGTGCAGTTTCACTGGGCTGACTTCCGTTTTCACCAAGAGTGACTGAAAGTGAGATCATGACTCATTGAGTCAAGTTAATCAGAAATTATGAATCGAAGAAATTGAATCGATTTCACTGAACTTTTGTTGACAAACGACCAAGTTGACGCTCTGTGTCGTTGTGGTGGCCAACAACGTTAATGCCAAAGGTGATTCGCACTCCCTTCTCGTTCACATTGAACAAGAATGTCTCAATAAAGAGTTCAGGAGGGACAATAAAAAACAGAGCAAAGTAACAGCTCTCTCTAGAAATAAGTCAAATCTGTCTGTGATGGGTATAATAATACAGAAAAAAGAGCAGTTGTATTTCCTACCGTCGTGTTTTTTTACCTGTCTTCTACTTTGAAAAGACTTCGTAAAGTCATTGCTTGCAGAGAACCTCATGAAATCGGAGGTTGACTGTACGCGGTACAGCAGGTATAGAATGGATTTACTCTTTCCATGACGCCGACGTGTTGCATCAAGCCGTCAGCTCAAGTTACGTCGCCGCTTACTACCATAGCATACAATTTGTTGGCAGGCCGGACGCTAGCTCAGGCGGCCCAGCTCAGGCGGCCCAGCTCAGGCCCTGCAAGGCCTACTCATGCCCTGATAAAGCAGCTGACTGCGACGCTGTTCGTCGCTTCACACAAGCCCGAACATGCACTTTGGCAAGACCTTTAAATTGTGTCGGACCTCGGCAATGGCAAGATTGTTGCCCTGTGCCCTGAGGGACTAAGACGTCAGTGTGGGGAGAAGCGGGAAAATCCTTCAGAGGAGGTGAGTCTAATGTGCTGTGTATATGGAACATCTAACTTAATCATGGACCAAAAGGAAGTGTATGTTTGTCCGTCGCGTGTGTGCTCTCGTGCACTTGAGTGTGAATAGAAATGCGTAGAGTACATTGTGTCATTGCATATGTAATCCGCAGACCTGCCTTCAATCTAAGCTTTCTGCTGCTAAAAGTGCAAAAATTGCGGAGATTATTGAGGAGACATTTGTACGATTTGCCCAAAGAGCGTAGAAAGGACGTGAGAACGTGTAAATGTAGTATCCGAACGTATGTACTGTAAGGCACACTTTTTCTTATCAGTTTGATTGCTGGTCTCCAGCAGGAATCATCCACACGTCCACGAACTGTGCGCAACAGCAGCGAGTGACATTAAGTTTTAGTATAAAAATTCGAGTAGCCTAACCTCACCCAAGGTACTGCTGAACTAGGGGTTTTGTGTGTGAGGTAGCAAAGTCTAAATAACTAGCTCACCTTTTCGAAATATGTCAAGTAGGTACCGGAAGCGGTGAGGGGGGAAATTTATTCAGTCGAAGTGGGTGAAAACACCACACACAATCTGAAGCTTCTTTGAAGCCTTACTTGACAGAGTTCAGCCAACTTTCAGTCATCGCCCGGACCCTTCAACATGCGCGCAATGTCCGAGATACATGTGTCTTCTTGTAAATACGAGGTTGGATGAAAAAAGCGTGTATGTAGACATACAACTTTTATCTCTCTCGGTCTCTCTATCCTAAAACTTTCTGTGCGTGTCTGCGCCACCACGGGTTGTAAAAGCGCCTATTCATTCATGCTCGGCGCTCGCATGCGCGCACGTTCGCACGTGTACAAGATGCGTGCACACGCACACGCACACGCACACGCACACACACACACACACAGATACACATGTACGAAGGACTTTATATTAGGTATGCTGCGTCAGTAAATCACGACAACGTTGTGATAAACGCCTTTCTTCATGCGCGAAGCCCATGTGGCAACAAAAGGGTGTCAAAAGACAGAGTGTCAGGTCCACGTTGAACTCGCTACCACTTAATCCTCAGTTTACTTGCGAAAAAAGAGGTGTCCTTACTGCAGCTATTCTGTTATGTCGTTTCTGCCGCGAAATTATCGATTTCTTGTTCACTTGTGTCAACATTGTATCAGGAGTGAAAAGAGAAAGGCTATATTGTCACAATATGATACGAAGGAATGTGCGTGGCTCACACATCTATACACACACGCTCACTTACTCATTCACACACACACACCTGCGGACCCTTTTAAGATCCTGCTATGGTTTTTCCGCAGCGAATTTTTCTTCAAATTCCCCAAGGCTCCTTCTGTCATTACTGTTGAGGGAGCAGCAGGCTATTTCGCTCAACTACTGCACATAATGCTTTTGCGGAGTTTGTGCTGTGCTCACAGTCAAGTAAAGTGTTTTTTTTTTACCCAGTCCTGAGCAGGCGGACGACATGCATTGTAGTATTCGTACTTCAGCATTAGTGAATCAATACGCGCTTAGTTACGTCCACGCCATAGATACGCCTAGAGTGTAGTACGTACAGTGCAGGTGTCGCTAGCTAACCTGGATCCACAGTCGAGCAATGTGAGTGAATGGAGTAAGAGGTGGAGAGCGTGCTTGCAGCCTATTTTTGTCTACGTGGCACACGTACGTATGTACTAAAGGTACTGCTATGCATACATAGAGTAAATAAAAAATCCTTGCCCAACTACATAACTTATGGGTGTTTTTACCCACATTAGTGAGCACGGCAAGATCGCACACAGGGGTAAAAAGGACTTGTGATCGACAACTCTTCAAACTTGTGAACTAAGTTAGGAGTAGCTTGATGCGGTCGCTACTGGCCAGCCACATCGGTCATGACTACTTGGCTATGATGTTGTCGCAGTAGCACCGTGTGCAGAGGGACACACTTACGCTGTACTGCACGTACATGGGGTAGGTGTTCGTTCTTCTCATTTTTATTGGACGGATCGCAAGCTTATTGGCTGACCGCTGCAGTTGCCCCGATTCATGTTTTTGAGCCTCCCTCCCCCGCCCCGGTACGCTCTGTGAATCAATCTCCGCTGGATTCGTAGTACATGTATGTAGGGCTTAGTATGTATGTTCAAGTCTTAATCTTACGTGAGTTTATCCATCTTAGGTAGACGGAAGCCGTCACCATGGCCAGGAAGCGGCGTCTTCTCTTCGGCCGAGGGTCCGTATTGGCCGTGGTGGGCGAGGAGGGAATGTTCTGGTTGTGTCAAGTGCCCCAGAACGTCTACGCCGACGCCGCCGACGTCTTCAACGTGAGATGGCTGGAAACCGCCGACGATGATCGCGGACTCAAGTACGAAAGGCACGGCACGGAAAAGAACGGACTCGAGCTCGAGTTCGTCGTGTGTGAGGCCGCTACCAAGGTGGACAAGTCTGGAAAGAAATTTGAGATTACCAAGACGGAGAAGAAAAGGTTAGAAAAAGCACTAGCGGAAATGAAGGCTGGGGCTGAGCCTTCCTGGAAGAAGGTGATCGACGAGGAAGAAGCACAGCAAGAGAAAGAGGAGGAGGAGGAGGAGATTGAGGACGACAAAATGGAAGTGGACAATGGAGAAGCTGAAGAACAGGACAAAAAACCAAAGAGGAGAAAGAGGAAGGCCGACGAAGAAGACGTGGACGAGGACGAGGCAGATGGACCGGCAAGCAAGGCTGCCAAGGACAAGAAAGGGAAGAAGAAGCCCGTGGCAAAGACTAAGTCTCAGTCAAAAAAAGGTACCTGCCAGAAGTATCATTGTTTGTCATGCGAAGGCTCGAGGAAGTAGGCAGCGTCTTGTATGAGTCTTGAGGCAAGGCATAAAACAATGCCAGTATGGACCAATACTCTTTAGCAGATGCGAGGCTGCGTTACCTTGTTGCCTAAAGTTGAAATGACCCCTACGCTACCTCGTTGCCACAAGTTGATATTGGTCTTACGTTATCTTGGGAGAGCCATTGGCAAGGTGAGGCAAAGGGATCTGAAGGAAACTGGAGGCAGTCAGAGTTGTCAAAACGGAACCGTCAGACTTGTTTCATGACTCATACAGTACGTGCAAAAACGCACACAAAGATGACGTTAGTAGAGCAATATTGGTTTTTTGTTATTGCACTCATGCAGATTTTTTTTCTTGCAGATAAGGATAGTAAGAAGAACAAGACGACCCCCAGAACCCCGAAGCCACCGAACTGGCGCTTGAAACCCAACAACAATGTGACTACTTGGGACAAGGACCCCTTCTTTGAGAGCAAAGAGAATGTGCTCTTCGTTTCCTCATCTGTGCAGAGCAAGCTTGCTATACGAGCAGTTCTGACCAAGGATCTCAAAAGTCTAAAAGAGCTGGCGGCTGACAGGAAAAAGGTGCACAGCCTAAAAATGAGACGATCTCTGGCGAATGAACTGTCTGCGCTGGATTACGCAATGCGCTTGGGCAATGCCGCTGCCATGAAGATTATTGTCGGGGACGACAAGTCCCGCACACCTCGTGTGGGAGCCGCCTCTTGTCGTCTACCGATGGTGGGCACCGGGTTCTACAACTACCGGTCACTGGGCATCAGGCGCATAAGGAGACTGAACATGAGCAGGGGGGGCAGAGAGGGCAACAACGCTTTAGTCAAGGACATTTCAAATGCTTACGAAGACTTATCTGAAAGATGCAAGCGGATGATGGAATGGGATGTCCCAGTGAATATCATCAATGAGGCCATTGCCCTGAAGCTGGTTCATAGGCACGAGGTGGCAGAGGCCACAGTGCATGGAGTAAGATTTGGCAACGTCGAGGCCGCCGCCTACTTTATGGAGAAGGACGCCAAGCAGAATGTGATGGGCAGCGTGTTCAACCGCTATCACTACGAGTCCTTGTTGCGAGGCAGTACGCAGTGGAAGGACCCGATCAGAGAGGTGAGCGCTCGAAAGAAGGGTCCTCTCGGTCTGACTCCCATGCACTGCGCCTGCATAAACACCAATATCTCTGCCTTGAAGCAGCTCTACGTTGTGTGTCCGGACGTAAATGTCCCTGACGACAATCAAAGGAAATTAGTCCACTATGCAGCGGCCGCCAAGAGTCTTGATGCCTTGAAATTTCTTGTTGATCATGGAGCTAATTTAGAAGACGTGGATGACGCTGGCGTCACTCCGTTGATGATTGCCTCCATGACGGGACGAGCAGAGACGGCAGAGTACATAATCAAGGCGGTTCAAAAGAAGCAGGGCGATCTGGGCATTGATCCAGTGGCCAAGCTGGGCACAGGTGGGGTTAACAAGCAGACGAGAGACTCCTGGAGTGCCATTCACTACGCCGCCCTCGACGGACACTTGGAGGTGGTCAAAGTACTTGTGAAGTATGAGGCCAACTTGGAGAAACCACTCAATGCTTTTCATGAAAAGAGAACCCCACTGATTCTGGCTGCAGCTCGGGGTAATCTGGAGACGGTGAAGTTTCTCTCCCAGCATGCCAAAGTGGAGGGTCATGACCGCTACCGCCGCACAGCGCTCATCCACGCTGCCATGAATGGGGCTGCAGACGTGGCCTCGTATCTTCTCTCTCTGGGCTCAGATCCACAAAGAGCAGACACATCTGGTAACACCGTGCTGCATTATGCGTGTGCGTATGGCTGGTACTACTGTGTGCGAGTAATCGTCGAAGCCGGGGCAGACCTCAACCAGCCCAATGAGTGGAAGTTGACGCCAGTTGCGGTCGCCTTTCTCAAGGGCCACACAGGGATCGCCAAATATCTATTAGAGCAACCCGGCGTCGACATCAACTTCAAGGATGATAAGGGAAAGACTGTTCTTCTGTCAATGCTTGGGGAAGCAGGACCCCAAATGCCTCTGACAGAAGAATTGCTGGAGGAAATCAAGGATATGGTTGAGCGCAGAGGAGCGGATCCTAAGGTCTGCGACTTTGACGGGAAAAATGCACTGCACTACCTCTGCAAAGTGTCGGATCTCCCTGTCCAGGATTTTTTATCATCAGAGAAGACAAGCGATTTTCGCAAGCGTTACGAAGGCGCCCTTCAGCTGCATCAAAAATTTGCTGATTTCTTTATGAAGAAAGGATGCTCTACCCTTGACATTGACAAGGAAGGGTTCATGCCCGTCATGAGGCTGATGCTGAATCCATTGGTAAAAGTTACTGGTCGCAAGGACACTAAGCTGATCAAGAAGTTCTTAAGTGCAATGAAGACTGAAGTAAAGAAGAGGTCAATGCCGATCAAATTCCCCGCTAAGAAGTTCAATATACTACACGTGTTTGCCAGCAATGTGAGCCTCAACTATGTCGAGGAAGAAGACCAAGTGTTGGATGGAATCCACGAGATCATGTCAGAATTGGAAGTGAAGTCTCTCCTGTCACCGAATCTGGCAGCATTGGTGGAAAGTCAGTTGGAAGAGCAGTCAAAACACACTCCCCTCATCTTGTTGTGCCACAAATACGCTAAGGGAAAAACGACACCCTACAGCCACGTTGCAAACCACCCACATCACCAAGTCCTGTATGAAGGCCTCTCCTGGAACAAGGACGACCATGAGATGGAGGGAGCGAATCAGAAGTGGGAGGCATTCAGGAATCTTATCGACAGGTTCATCTCCCACTTCAACCCCAAGTTCTGCTACAAAGTCAAGCGTGAAGTGCAAGCCCAATGGCCGCAAAAGCCACAGGAAAAGATTGAGCATATTTCGGCCCTGCTGTCTTTGGCCCTCGTGAAAAATGAACCAAAGAGCCAAAGGGGCAGTGGGTTCGACTTGATCCTGAAGTATGATCAGCAAGTGGATGTGACCGACACAGCTGGAAGAACTGCGCTGGTTCGCGCCACTCAGAATTCCCAAGATGAAACTGCTGAGAGGCTCATGAAAGCTGGCGCTGATGTCGACTTCTGCTACCTTTCTTCTCACACCGTGAACGTCAAGGAGGATAAAAGAATACAGCTGAAATCGTGCCCGTTGATGGATGCCGCCGAACAAGGCAACTACAAGATAGTCAAGCTGCTGTTGTCCCACGGAGTAGACGTCGGCATGGCCAACTGTTTCGTCCTTGACAGCAGTGGTGAGAAGCACACCCGCAGTCTGTTCGCTGCAGCCTCTCAAGCGTGTATGAACGACCGCCGCAATAAGGATAAGTTGGCCATTCTGCGGGAACTGCTGGCCGCTGGAGTAAGTCCGAACGAGTGTGAAAGACTCACCAAGCGCAACGCTCTCCACCTCGCTGTGAACAATTCCACCGATCATGCCGACCAGGCACTCGATCTTGAGATTGCGCTCCTTCGCAATGGGTGCGACGTCTTTGCCAAGGATATTCGTCATCGTTCGCCGCTGCACTACGCCTTTGTGAAGGCGGGAAGACATCAAGATTCTGCCCGCTATGATCCCATTGAAGTATGCAGCATGCTGGTGGAAGCAATGAAGGAGAGCAAAGCCATTGATGAACCAGACGAGTTTGGATCGACCCCATTGCACTATGCTGCTTACCATGGAGCAACAGTCAGTTGCCTACTACTGCTTCAGTATGGCGCCGACATCAACAAGGTGGACAACAAGGGCAACAGCCCCCTTGCATATGCAGTTTTGGGCAAGCACGAAGGGTGCACGCTCTTCCTGCTGCAGAAGGGCGCTAATGTCAATGTCGTGATCTATCCGTTCATAGAAGAAGGGAAGGAAAAGAAGCCTGCCATGGAATTTAACTTTACTGGCAAGAGTGACGATGAAAAGCAACCCTTCTCACTGTTCCAAGGAGTCATTCAGAATGACTGGCTAGGGATTACGTACATGGCACTGCAGCAACTGGAGTCCTTTGGCATGTCTTATGCCGATGCTGTCGAAATTGCTCTGCATATGCAGAAGATCCAGTTTGCCAAAACACTCATAGGCAAGCAGGTGTCTGTGGAGAAGCTGTTGGCCCCAGTGTCCAATGACAGGAATCTTATTGGAGCTCTGGCGCACGAATGTAGGCGAATGACGGCTCGAGACATTCAGGCTGACGTGGTAGACCTACTTGTTCACGCTGGAGTGGACCTAGTCGCTGCGGATAGTGATGGATCGACCCCGCTGCACTACGCGAGCAGAAATGGAAATGATGTGCTGTTGAAGCATATGGCTGACTACAGCAGTGACAAGAAGAAGACAAACTTGGATCTCGAGAAGAGGAACTCCTTTGGCTTAACTCCACTAGCAGCTCTGTTCTGGAACTACCAACGGAAAGATGGAGTGGAAGAATGCCTCGATATACTGCTCAAGCTGGGAGCCAAAACCGACATCTTGATGCCCAGCAAAACTATATCTCACTTGCAGAGTGGTTTTTCTGCTTTGGAGAGAAACAACAGCGAATTCGTCTTATCAAACAAACCCAAGACTACTCCCCTGATAGTAGCGATCGTCCATAGAGACAAGGATGTCATAAGAAAGCTACTTAGCCACGAAACCAATGCCTGTAATGTGAACTTTGCTGATAGTGCTGGAATGACACCATTCATGCACGCTGTCAAGACAAATGATCGAGACATTGTTCTCCAGCTGCTGGCCGAGGGCGGAGAGATCCCCAACGCTGACGTGATTCATAAGCAGCTGGGAGACCCGCAAGTTTTTAGTGACGTGGATGTAAATGCAAGAGATTCACGTGGCTTTAACGCAATCCATCATTTGATTGAGATCAATCCCGGCGAGAACAACGGGCTGACGTTTGACAATCTGAAAATGCTTAACATCTTGCTTGCTCTCGGGGTCAATCCAAAGGTAAAAGCCGGCGGCGACAGAACAGCCCTGGAAATGGCAGTGTCCGCGGGAGCATGGAGCATTGCAGCTAAGCTGGCCAAAGTGTTTGGACAAGAAGTCCCCAAAAGGCCTCCGTTCAAATCACCAGAGGTAGAAGACTGCGTTGAATGGGACGACGATTTCACGTACGACGTCTTAGCTGACTCGAAGAAGATGCTGAAAAAGCTTGAGGAAGAGGCAGCTAAAGAGGAAGCCAAGATGAAAGAGAATGGAGAATTTGTCAATGGAGATGGAGATGACGACGACGAGGACGCAGACGAGGAAGAAGACGAGGACGAGGAAGAAGACGAGGAAAGACCAGACGAAAACGGCATGCTAAGAGGTGTCAGAGTGGGACCCCGGATCGTTATGACCGTCGGTAGTGGCGATGATGAAGAGGAGGACGATGATGAAGAAGAAGACGAAGAGGAGGAAGACGAAGAACCCACAGCGGCTGAAAGGAATAAGGACGTTCCCTCAGGCTGCATTGTTGTTGACGGAGAGCTCTACGATGGCAGGTCTATTCTCATGACTAAGATCGACGTTTCTCATGGTGCCTGGGGACTTTATAACTTTTACAGGATGCAGGTGAGATGACTGAACACTGACATGTGCATCATACATGCTATGGCTCAGAGCCTACGCACTGGACTGTACCATGTATAGGTACTACACATGTTGTATACAGAACAGTCTAGGGCGTAGAACGTAAGATTGCTAGCACTTACATTCACACTATACTCCAAGATTCTATGACTTTATGCCTACATATCACGGGTATACGCATGTATATGTAGGTATGGTTTACAGATGCTAACACTTTTCACGCTTCTTTTGAAGATTTGGAAGGAGAAGTATAAGGATCTGTGGATTCTGTTCACCAACTGGGGCCGCATCGGCGCATACGACCAGGGTCAACACCAAAACACGCCTTACGGTACTGCTGAACAGGCGATCGAGGAGTTCGAGAAGATCTTCAAGGCCAAGTCGGGCAACGAGTGGGCGAATCGAGACAACTTCGAGGAGAAGCCCAAGAAATATCGACTTGTGTCACTGGAGCTCACGAAACACGTGAAGCGAGCAGCCCTAAAGTTTGACTTAGAGTCCAAGGTACCCTCACGTTTGCCCAAGTCTGTGCGCGACATGGTGGAGGACCTGACCAATGTGTCCATGTACATGGAGGAGTATCGACGCCTGGGCTCGGATATTCAGTCGGTTCCCTTCGGTCGGATAAAACGAGAAAAGGTCGAGAAGGCTAAGGAGATCCTGATCGAGCTGACGCGTTGGATCAAGGACAAACGCCAAATCGAGTATAAGCGCTACACAAACTCCTCCGAAGCCTTGCAAGTCCGGCTTTTCGACTGCTTGGAAGAAATCTTCCGACTAAGCTCCGAATACTACCACTTGATGCCCAAGAAAGGTTTCGAGTACGTCCGTCTGTCACCAATAGACAATGACCAAATCCATCGCCAAGAGCTGGATAGAGTCAATTACACTTTGGACCTGGAATCAGCCGAACGACTCCTGTTGGGAGCTCAGTACCGCAAGAAGGAGATCAACCCACTGGACTACATCTACCGCGCACTGGGCTGCAAGATTTGCCCCATGGCCGAAGGCGATTCCGAGGTGGGGCCCATCCTGCAGTACATGTACAACTCTCGTGAGGCCGCTGGAGAGAACGTGGAGGGTATCTTTAAAGTCTGTCGACCTGAAAAAGGGTCTGGCGACGGCAACAGTCAAAAAGTTAACCGCAAACTTCTCTGGCATGGCAGCAAGGCTGCCAACCTTCTCTCCATCTTAAACGGGGGCCTGCTGGTCCACGCACCGTTTGCCCCTGTCACCGGAAAAGCCTTTGGAGACGGCCTCTACACGGCCGACATCTTTGGCAAGAGCTGGAATTACACTTTTGACCACCGCACTGCGTCGTACTCCGGGAGCAAGTATATGCTGCTCTGCGACGTGACCATGGGAAAGAAGATGCAGTGTATAAATAATCATCGAGACTGGAGTAACATGCGCGACAGCTATCCCTCCAGGGGCTACTCCTCCGTGATGGTCAGTGGTAACAACGTCCCTGATCCCCTTCATACTGTTAAGGCTCAGGCAGGTGAGCTGGAGATCCCGTTGGGGAAAATAGTCCCCAATCCCCTGACCAACACCAAGAAGGACTTTTCTCCTGTCGTGGGCTACAATGAGTACATCGTGTACAAGGATGGACTGACTACGATCAGGTACATTGTCAAGATCAGGGACGAGCATGCCGAGAAGCAGAGGGATAAACTGAGAAGAATGAAGTTTGGAATAGCAAGATTGTGGCCAGTGTGAAACTGCACTAATTTTTTATGTATATGCAGCATTTATTTGCCACTATAATCATATGCACCAGGTACAGAGCCTGTGATAGTGTGTCTTTTCTTCATGTGTGTGCGTGACATGTAGTTCTTTATACCCTAAATTTTCGTTGCAATGTGCGAACTTGAGTACTTGAATGCCCCTTAAATATCATTGTTCAAATTCGTGTCCTTTGATTCTCTGGTCATTGAGAATATGGTGCGTGTCAACTGCCATGCTGGGCCATCACTCCAGACATTGCACGCATCACACATTGCAAGCGATTCTCTTGCGATCTCAAGGTGTTTGTGAAATCGCTGTGGTAAATGTCGCGGTAACATCAGCCTTACGTATTCGTTTCCGTCCGAAGTTCTGGCCATTTACCTACCTAGGTACTTTTTGTACCCAAGAATGTTCTCTGTTTTGTCCATGTTCCTACTTTACATAGGATGCGATAACGATTACGTATGTTAATCAAGGTACTCTCCATGCATCAGCGTTCGTGTGAATCTTTAATATCCTCGGTCAGGCACATTTTTGCTGTACACTAGCATGACATGTCGAGTGCGTTTAATGTTGACTGCATGAGCTCATCTGAAATAAAGAACAGAACACGACTGTGTTGTATGCTCTGCAAGGTGTTGCTGTGTGCGAGCTTCTTTCTGCCCTGTTTTCCCATTGTTCGTCACTGCCGAAATCCAAGCATTTCCTTTTGTAGGAAGGAAATTTTGATGTCACAGCATGACGTAGCTTCCTTCGATTTCTTTCCCATATTGAAGATGACGTTAGTCAATGATATGTTAGGGATGACTCAAAAATGTTCTACAACCGCCGACGTCTCGTGAAAGACAGGAATACAATACCCGTTGCTGCACAGTAGAACGAGGACCTCTGACTCAGGGACTTATCACGGGTGAGTGCCCGAAGAGTTCTCAAATAGTTTCCTGATTCACTGCTATGGCGGTCACTTCCCGAGCCAAACAGTGCATGAAGTTATTCCTGGATCAACATTACTTGGCAACTCTGCTTTCATAAACCAATCGACCCCCTCTCGCCGGCGATAAGTCAGTAGAGAGGTCGGTGCATAGAATGAAGAAACAGAAGTGCTGCCTTTTTTGTGGTGGTGTTGCTAATAACCGGTGCGTGTTCGCTTGCATGGACGTTGACATGTCCATAGGTGAATCCACACCTTCGTGTGGTCGCCATCGTGTCCCCGATCAGCCCTGTGGAGACAGAGATGCACGTAGATGATGGAGGAAACACAGCCGCGTTTTCTTTTTCCCCCTGCAAAAATAAGTCAGATGTGTGCGGTCAAAGAAACTATAGAGACGAGCATAGCCTATACGACCCCCGAGCAGCCTGACACGCTGCTAGCACGGTCACACGTAGACTTTGACATTTTTACTCCAGTCCGATCAGCTCTCCAACACAGTCGACAGTTGCAGAAGCTTTTGATAATGCACACGAGCAATCCTCATCTCAGTCCAGTGCTACACATGACTTTGCACTGCACTGTTTGTATGGCCTATTCATAAGCATGTACTTACTAGAGATTTACCTGCAGTAAATTCTTACTGCCGTATCTACACGAGAAGCCGACGTTTTATGACTCGCCAGATATTTACTTGCCCACCAGAAAAATAAAAAGGTCTTTTTTCTCTCTTCTGTTTTTTTCTCTCGGCCGTACTGATTGACCTCTTCAACGTGGTACGACTGTGTTGACAGACAGAAACCACCTGTGCCCACCTGCGGAGTCCTCTGCACAAGCTTACTTTACACACCAGTAGAGTATTTACGCATAGTGCAGTCACCTGCGGGAACTTTACGTAGAAGCTTGGAAGTCCAATAGGAAAGAAAAACCGTCGTGGTATTGTATTTTCTGCCCTCTCCTCTCCCCCCCCCAAAAAAAAGAAACCCACTGCCTGCTCTTTTGCCACCACTGTGCTGTCCAGGCAGCCCTTGGCATTACACTGCTCTACGCACCTACTCTGCAGTCATGCTGCATGGCCGGTGTGCGTGCGTGCGTGCGTGCGTGTTTGTGTGCCTGATATGCTGACTTTGCCTGAGTGAGCCTAACGTTATATTTTCCCCACCTCTTCCTTCACTGTTTGTTGTCACTCTGTCGTCAGAGGAGGAGGGAGCAAGAGCGTGGGGGGGAAAAGCAAGCAGTGACTGCTACTCAATGTGTCAAGATGGAAACTAACAATGCTGCTGCAATGGAGAAACAGGACGGAAAAGACGGTGATGCTCCTCCCCACGTGGCTGTGGCAGAGTCTGGCAACATGGACAAGAAGAACCAAAGGACAGATTTCTGCGGGAGATTCTTGCGACAGTCACTGTTGAACGTGTCCTACATGATGCTGGTAAGAGAGGATTAGCGTACTCCAGAGTTGTCCTGCACAGTTGCAAGTTCTGCTCCATTCTCCCCCCCCCTTTTCAGGCTATTTGCACTTGCACCCGTGGTCCGACACTACTTGATCTGCAGCAGATATACGAGACATCTCTCCGCATCATTTCCCTCAGTCTCATCACTGCCTCTGTCGGCGGAATCGTGGGAGCATTCCTATGTACGTATGTGCATCAGACCTCAAGGCCCTTATCGGGGGGTTCGTGCAATACACCAGAACGTCCATTTCAGCCGGATTCTTGATGGAAAAGTTTTCCAAGTTCAAGTACCTGTTGATGTTCGAGTTTGTCTTTGGGATTTCCGTGACGACCGCGATGCTGCCGGTGCTGGGGTCACTACCAGGGTACTTCGTGGCCATGATCTTCAACGGAGCACACGCAGCAGCAGTGCACACTGGTATGATTAACGCCTTACTGGGCATGTCCATGCACATCAGGTTTGGCGGGGGGGGGGGGGAGGTGGGAAAGGAAACAGTAATACGCTCCGTAATATATTCGCATACAGCATTGCAGGAACTAAAAGTTTCAACCCTTTTTTGCAGATTTGGCCATTTTCAGAACAGAATTCTCGGCAGAATGCCTGGGCTGCAGATTGGGCAGTTCTTCTTCCCCATTCATATGTCTATTGTGCAAATCACAATAGTGCGTGAAATGATTTGCCTCGGACTGTGTTACATTCTGCAAATCCTCCACCGAGAGAGACGACAGAGGAGGCGCAATCTGAACCCAGAATCGCGTGCACTTTTTCTGGCTAAGGCAAAAAGGCCTTATGAGGCCTCGCTGCACATCCAGATTGACCCCGCGATCGTCACCTGCTCTTCCTCTTGCGAGTTCTCTGGTGAACGTTAAAGTGCAGGAGTTGCAGAATGCCGGAGTTGCAGTTTTATATCACGAACTTTTGTGATAAAAGAAATTTTATTTTAACAGTCCCTTTGTTTTCAAGACAGAACCAACTGCCGAATTTAAGCTGAACAAAGTGATGCACTAGTAACTGCACAAAATTAACCTTAACTGCCTGGTCGAAGTAGTATCGGATACTAGGATGGCTATGAGAATGGGATCTCGCCCCTCTTCCGTCAACATTGAGCGAGCTTCAGAAAACGGGTTCATTCAGTACGAGAAGTTTCTCCTAATGTTGCTCTTAGCCTTAACTAAAGTTTTTCTTAACCTGCAAGTAAAACTTTCGGTCGTATGTTAAAAACAAACCAGGATTGTTGACCCAACCCCCATTTTCCAAGGGGGGGGGGGACCCATGGATTCGTCAGGAGGGATTGAGGTCCAACGACTAGCAGTGAAGTCTTCAACAGCAACTAGTAAGATAGTTCACCCACTGTAAACCTGCTGTATAAGTACGGTTACAACGTACATTAGAAGTTTCAGCTTCTAACCGACTATAATTCTTTTAGTGGCAACAGTGGTCTCTGGTCGATCCCATATGGTTGAGCGGTCCCCAGTGTTATGAAGTAACCTCACATTTGTACTGTCTGCCCTCCTCCTCCCAGGAAAAGATTCAGCATCGCTTGTTTTCCCACTCATAGGCGGTTGCATTTTACGTAACATTTGTTGTAACTTTTATAATAGGTTCCAATGTGTTGTGTCTGGAGATCTGGCGTGGCGCCAATCACGGCGGCTCCTTCATGCATAGCATGCAATCGTCGTTCTCTCTGGGAGCCCTCCTCTCACCGCTGGTCGCGCAACCGTTTCTGAGCGTGAGGATCAACCAAACTGCGGCCACGACAACGACGCTGGATCCAGAAGTGACGTCCTCCGACGGGCTCCAGACAGCTGTGAACAGCACGGCAGAGTCTTCAGGCAATGAGGAGTTCTCGGAGTCGTCCATCTACATCCTCTACGCCTTCAATGGTCTCATTTTGAGCGCTTTGGCCATGCCTTTCCTCTACCTGGGCTTAAAAGAGGTGATGCAGAACAGGAGATTCAGACGGGCGGAGCGGAGCGAGAAGCAAAGTGAAGAGGAGCAACATGAGCAACCCCAGAATGTAATTTATTCGGTGCGTATGTTATCAATGTCTGCCCCGCGCCGCTACTACGTAAGTTGCATAGTTTCAACACATGTAGAACACATACGCACACTGCGCAAAAAATGGGGGCAATCGGGATTTTGCTTTAATTTGTTATACTTAAAGCATAATTGCAGGACATTAGGTTGAATCCAAAATTCAGCTTTGGCGAACTACGAATTCTTGACCTTGTAGTTGGCATTTCGAGATCAAATGTGGATGGGGTTTCTAGCTCCATCTACAAGCGTCTATTGTTACTTCCGAACATATAAGCTCCATCAAACAAAAGTTTCTCTTAGTTACTTTTTAGCGCATACCACTACGGTAGCGCAGTTCAGCAGCTCTGTCTGAATTTCTGACTCCAAAAATGCTATTTAGTAAAAGTTTGGCAGATTGAGCTCAAATTTGGGCCAGAGTCTACCTTGGACAGGTGTTGCTCATGAAATCAAAGCAGCTAAGCTAATCTTTGGTTTCAACCCAAAGCTTAGCTTGTCTTCAATTATGCCTTAGGTATGATGAATTAAATGTCTGTCCCTATTTTTTCCTTCCGCAGTGTATGTGCAGCGGAGTTTCCAAAATCTAGGCACCCTCTCGGAAAGGATGTTGTTGCGAGTGCAATGCAGGAACAAGCACATGTATCTATATTATTTCAAAAGGTTAGAAATTTGAAACTATTTCTCAAATTTATGAGGAAAATCTTTGATAATTTTGTATGCTTCCACCTCTATCAGCCGAATTTTCTTCTTTGCCAAGGCCATTTATGACCTGCAAGACGGACGTCGTATATCCGTATGAAGGTTTATCCTATGATAAGGTCGTATGACCGAGAAATTTGCATTATCCACTATTCCAGTACTTATGTCATATCTCACTTTCTAGGCCAAGGAGAAGTGGGTCATCGCATTGGTGTGCACCTTCTTCTTGTTCTACGTGGGCACCGAATTCGGCATCATGAACTTCTTGCCCGCTTTCGCCGTCAAGGGAGCGCTGCAGTTGACCAAGGCTCAAGGGGCCAGTCTGTTGGCCTTCTACACCGGGCCGTTCTTGGCCGCCAGAATTGCCAGCATATTCCTGGCCATGAAACTGAGGCCAAGGCACATCCTTCTCATCAACTTCTTCTTCCTAGTCACCGGCAACATTGTGCTGCTGATCACGGCCGAAAAGTCCTGGCTTTGGTTACGGGTAGGGTACGCCCTCGTGGGCTTCGGATCGGGATCCATGGTGGGAAACACCTGGATGTGGCTCGAGCAGTATTTCAGGGTGAGGACAATACATGTTTAACGGTACACTGTACAGTACGTATCGTGTCATGCGGTGCAAGGACTGTGCCCACTCAGAGGTGCAAGATGGACGTCATTTCTGTCTCTCGCACGTGCAGGTCTCCAGCAGGGTGGCTAGCCTGATGAGCATGTCAGGCGGACTAGGGGTCAACATCTCTCCGTTGGTCGTCGGTCAGGTCATAGAGGAGCAGCCCATGGTGTTGGTCTATTTGCAGGTCTTGGTCACTGCCTTTTCTATTATCATCTTCACCGTGGCCACCTGGATCGGACGAGATTCTCTGGCAGCCGAGAAAGAGCGAACAAAATTGTCAAGGAAGAAGAACGAAGAAGAAGCAATGACAGAAGAAGAAGTAAAGATCCCCCTGAAAGTGGTTGATCCGAAATGAGTGCTCTCCAACACCTTAGCTGAGAATCGTCGTACCTTGTTACATACATTGTTTTTGTTAGAGCTTGGAAGATCTCGTCAAACTCACTACCAGCTCATGATGCATGCGGGCTCCCAGTTACGGAAACCTTGTGCACATTTGAGATTGTACATTACAGCTAGGCAATCCCCTCATTCACGTACAGTACGTGCACTCCGTCGCTGCTGTTCTTGTGTGTCTCAAAGCGGACTACCAACTCGTCATGTGCTATTGTTCCTCTGTTACGGTATGCGATAGGCAGGCAGTTCGTTAAGACTGTTTTGGTCAAACATAGCAACTATGTATTTCTAATATTGACCACACAAAGTGCTCCTAAAGAAATGTAATTAGCTTCATACATACATACTGTTCTGTGAGTACATTGAGACTCCGAGGTATGCACGCATGAGCTTAAAGGACATATATAGGTATTCATATCACTGACGTGTAATTTAACTGAAGATACCAAGTAGAGGAATCAGTATCATTAGAGACAGCACTAGCAAGTGTATCTTTTTAAGGCAAACTGCTGTGCTGTAATGCTCGAGTGTTATTAATCATTTTGCGGCCTATTTTTCCTTCCCCCTTTTTGCTTGCGCCGACCACCTTTGCCACTATTCCCCGAATCTTCCTCAGAGGTAGATCTCTTTTTGGAACCGCTATTCTTGTCTCGTCCCGAAGGCCTTCTCCGTGGTCCCCCGTTGCCACCCTGGCCTCCATCCAAGTCTCCTGTACCCCTGCCTCGTCCACCGTCGTCCATGCCCCAGCCGTTAGACTCGTCCCAGTTGCCCATGTCGTCCATGTCGTCCCACTGGCCCATGTCGTCCCACTGGCCCATGTCGTCCCACTGGCCCATGTCGTCCATGTCGTCCCACTGGCCCATGTCCCAGTTCGCAGCATCATGACCTTCCTCGTACCCCCCATCCCCCATGTCCCACGGGTTAACGTAATTTTGCCAAAATTGGTATTCCTCGTCCTCAACCATCTCTGGGCGTTCATGACCATGATCTTGCCAAGGATCATCGCGCCAATCCCCTCCTTTGCCTTTGCATTGGCAGGTGGCTACTGGAGTCCAAGACCAGAAGCCAGACAATCTGCAGAACTCTACCTTGAAGATCTTTCCATCTTTTTGCTCCCAAAAGACGGGCAGCTTTTGGCCACTGTCATCCCTTTTGTCTAATATGGAATCTTTCAACTCCTGATGTTTGGACATTTTGGCACCTGTCACGACTACTTCATGACCATAAAGCAGTCTGCAAATCGCTTCCTCTGACGGAGGCTCCCCGATCATCCCTTGGCCCTTGCTCCAGCCCTGGCCATTCATCACCCACTCTCCTGGAAAGAGCGTAATCGAATGACATCGTGTGCATACGGAGGTGGCAAATATATACGTCCAATGATTCCGATCGATTTGTAAATGTTATTGCAAGTGAGTTGAACATTTCTGTCAAAAGACTCATTATCAGAGATTTTGCTTAATCTTTTAACAGCTCCAGAAAGAGCAATACCAATAAAGTATGTCCAATTTTGAGCAATTTAGCTGACAATCAGAAAAGTGGGATCTTTCCCAGCTTGTGGGGTGGATGAGACCAACCTTTGTTCTAACTGCTCATCTATCTCATACGAGTCCCGAGAACTTCAGCAGTTGAACTGCGGAAATTTCATGCTGTACATATGGTACTGTACTTACTCTGGATCGGCAAGACAACGTTATTAAGAATCTTCTCCTTGGTCGAATCTGTGATCCCTCGCAGGAGCGACTCCATAACGCTGTACAAAGCTTTGTCAGCCGCCACGTCATCCTTTTCTTGCTCGTTGTCGTCAAAATCTTGATTGATCTGGTCGACAATGCCTTGTGCTGACTCCTGCATTTTGGAGATGATGTCGGACACGTCTGTTTTCGTAAAAGGCAAGTTCAGTTTGGTCATGGCGTCCACGCCGATTTCGTGCATGTCTTCGCCCCACATCTTTTTGTACGTCATGTTTCGAGCTAGTCTAAATGTCTCTTTGTTTTTGATGATCTTGATGAAAGACGTCGCCCAGTTGGTTGAAAGGTCGCTGCTGCTCATCTGGTCGCACAGGTCTGAGGTTGGTTTTTGCAGGCCCCAGATTTCACTCCTTATGCAGCAAAGAAAATCCGAACAAAGGAGCTGTTTTTCCTTAGGTTCCTGACAGCTATTCTGCATCAGCCACCCCAAGGCTTTCGCCAGCTTCTGGTTGCTGGTCAGGTTTACAGAGTGGCCGTACCAGTTCATCTGGTCACCGGGAGCATGCCAGGACTTCTTGCCTCCCCAAGCATCAGAACTCGGCCCCTGAGACATAGATGGGCCTCCGGGAGGGTATGGTCCTCCCATATCACCTGGGGGTCCGCTGTCATATGCGAAGTTTCTTTCTCCAAGACCTCCCATTTTATTCATCACAGGTGCGCCTCCATGATGACCTCCCATGGCACCTTTTCCTGGGTAACTTTTTGACCACGTTCCGTTGTGGGTTCCGTTTTTGCCATTTGCGTACATGTGTTTGCGCCACGTGCCCCACTTGCCGCCACTGTGCCCACCATAGCCCCCGTCCTTCTTCCAGGGTCCCGATTTCTTCTTCTTGCCCATCATGCTCAAAAACTTCATGAATTTGAGGGACAAGTTATCGTCTTGGCTGATCAATTTCATCGTGTCAGCAACGTTGCGCACCAGATTCGCCCATTGGATTTTGTCCACGTCGTATTCGGAGTTCACGCTTTCAAGGTCCGTAGCAAGACTGTCGAGCATATCCGCAATGCCAGGAAGAATGGGATTGCGAATTTTTTCTGTAGATTCTTTCAAATAGTCTGCCATGACCTCGCATGCACCAGGCTCACTGTCCCCAATCGCCAGGGTCGTGAATTTATCAAATAGGATTAGAGGGATTGTGAATTCGTCGAATACTTTTCTAGGACTGATCGAGCTGTCATCGACGTGGTACACGTAGGTCTCCCCACGATTTAAGCTCTTGTCATTCATCATCAAAGACTTTCGACCTGGAAAGATTAAAGAAAGATTAAAGGTGGGATCGTACGTGGTACAAAACAATATAAGAGCAATTTTGTACGTACATTGCATTGAACTTATTAACATCACCAGTTATTTGGAGACTGCAGACTTTAAAAAATCACTTTTATCTTTCTGGAATTCGTTCAATTCACTTGCCTATTTTACACATTCATTTTCGATTAATCTTAAGGTCCCACAAACTTCCTTTGCGGGTAAAACGAGAGCACTTTTCCCAATGCCTCAAGGCACCCCATGTTGCTAATTTTTTTCTGCACGTCCGGATAGTTTGTTATTACATCGGCGCGTGACCACCTTTTTCCCTCCGAAAACCGCAAAAACATACGTTAAGTCAAGGTTTTGGGCTTGCGACGATACGTTAAATCAATAATAGCTGCGAAGAAAGAAAAACGCGCAGCTGGGAAAAATAAGTTATATCAAGAATGCATGTTAAATTGACATTTTACTGTACTTATTGATCGACCGCATGACCGAATATTCGGTTTCGGTCGAAAGTTCGGCTTCGCACTTTCGGTCTTTCGGACTTCTTCTTCGGTCTGCTTCGGTCGTGAATTAAGTTGTTTCTACTTTTGTTTTGTCACGACTCATGAGCAACCTCTTATGTAATAAGTTTTGTGCTAAGTCGACTTATGGCACGATCTGCAAAGGGACAGTACAGTGCCGCTGGTCCCTTCAGCTAATGTTACTATAGTGGTCCTCACTTATAATGACACCTTCTGGCCAACATGAAAAGTGTCCAGAGAGAGAACAATGCTACTCAATCAGCGGGCACCACTTTATCAAGTGAGGTGAACTTCGGCCCTATCTGCAGGAGGAGCCGAGTATTCCATATCAGCACACTACGGCAAAAGTCACCTTCAGTCGTTCACTAAGTTTGTAGTACGAAGCAGGAATCAGGCATTTGCACCAAGTGGCACAATGTTTGGACTTTGTGGCTACCGGATTGAGTCTTTGCATGTGGCACACGACACCTATGCATTTCTAGACAAGTACTCAGACTTACCCAAGCTGGAAAATTCTGGGATCACGTGGCAGGAAGAATCGTCCATCTCGTCCTCTTCCTCCGAGTATAGGGGTTCGCAGTTTCGTAGGCTGGGGATCACGACGAAGTTGTTTGACCTGTTCAGGTCCTCGGGAAAGACGTCTCCGAAAGGATCCAGAGCAAGAACGAGCAGCTGATGCTCGCAATCGTGAGCGTCCAGGTGGAACTCAGGCATGTACGTCTTGCTAAGGTCCATTTTAACTCCCTCCTGAATAGGAATGACCAAGAAGCCGGAGTCCTCTTTCCGGAGTGCCTCTTTATCAACCAAACTGGACCGGTGCATGAACTGGCTCGCCGCCACATGAACAGCCATCTCTCCAACGTCTATTTTTCCGACATCAATGGCCCATTGAGATCGTGCCTACAAATGAGGAAAAGGCCACTTGTATGTGTATTGACACGCATTGTCCGAATTGTGTCTCACAGGTGCAGACTCTGATCTGGTGATCGGGGCGAGGAGGAGCACATTGCGAACAGAGTCAGGAGAAATAATATTTGCACATTCAATGGCAATGTTATGCACATAAAAAAGCGCAAGAAACTGAAAGCACGGATAAGATTACGAATAGAACCCAAGTAATTGTCTAAAAATTGTTAAGAATGACACGCAAACATCCTTGCTCCAAAAGTTATTTGGTTGGCAAAATTGAACCATTTTTACACCATCAGGGAGAAAAATTGCTTCAGCAAGTTGGATTGGTTTTTGCGGTGACCAAAGCGTTTGGGGCAAAATAAATTGTTCCCCGTGATGGAAATTATTGATTTTGACGAGTGACCCTTGCCACGTTGATAGTAATTTGGTGACTGCTGCACAGTGCTGGTGGTAAAAAATTGCGGTGGGTTAAATGGGCTCCCCATGCTGCACTGATAGCTTGTGCGGTGGAATCTCTACATGGAATTGGTGACCCAGACAGTGCCAGGAAAATAAGAGAGTTGATTGTTCAGTCAATTCTCTGTCCTTGAACTTCAGACTGTTCGAAAATCACCCGACTCTGCTGTCAGGACGAAGTCACGATATCCCAGTCCTGGACAGTGACGACTTTCAAGGAGGCTTTCCGTTCTGCTCTGGGGCGTCACCTCGGTCCTCTTGGCCAAAATGTCCCAGACACCAAGTTCAAGGGGATTTAGGTCGAGTCGTCAAACCAACTTTTGCTTAGTGCTATTGGGCACAAATCAAACAAATGAAACAATGGCAATTTGTCGTTGATGCTGACGAAGTGCAACGCAATAAAAAGGAATGACCAGCTCAGTCATTATACACGAATCATGTCAAACGGACCCAAAAATGAGATGTTCAAATAAAAAAGCTGAAGCAAAACTTACAACAACTGCTTTTTTACGATCTTGCACGCTAAATAATGATTGGGTAGTAGGCTAGGTCGAAGATTGGGATTCCCTGTGCTTGTCTAAAATTTGTAACTGCATTCATATGAAGATTTTGTGGTCAAACCAGAAAAAGAGACTTTTATCTGCTCTCAAATGCATTTAAAGTTGTATACTATTGCAAAATAAGTTACAATTTTTTTTCAGGACCTGCTGTAAAGATATTTTTCTAACAAACTGGAGCATGTCACCATTTTGGTATGTGATTTTTCACCCAGTTTGGCAGCTTCTGACAGCCGCTAGAGCTGAAATCTACTTTCGCAGCAAATCTACTGCAGTAGCTTACTACATAAATTTCAAATCAAGGTGGGCATAGGTAAATGCAACACTTTTTAAAAAACCATTTGACTACATCTTGATCATTTGTCCTCGGCAAAAAAAACCAGATGCCACCAGTGAATTTCCGAAATTGACCCCTTTTCGACCTAGCCAATTGTGCAATCTCCCTCAGCACCGGCAAACTTTTCACCCACCTCCTCAACGTTTGCAAGCTTTTCCCACTCAGGGATGTCCTCTCCGCCGCTGTACATAACCGCAAAAAAGGGCACCCCTGACATGGCGGACCAGACGTAGGACTTCTTGCTTGTGGTGACCGCCGATACTCTCACTTCCCCAATGTCGTACTGTTCAAAGGGGTTCTGCGACCCGACCTCAATAGGTATTTGGTATGCCTTATTGTCGGGGACGACATTGTCGCCGTTCACAGTGATCATGAAGTCAAAGCCCTCCAAGTCGCACTTGCGGCCAAAGAAAGTGTGCTTTGAATCCTTGATCTCGGTGTCGTCATTGGAGATGATGACGGCGAGGAGCGCGTTGAGGCCACAAGGGATGTCATCAATTGGCAGGAAGTCCACATTGGACAGGATCACCGGCGGGATTTCGTCCCCCTACGAATGTTTGCAATGCTCTGAGTTAAGTGTGACGTCATTTGCCCAAGGAGTTTGGAAGTTGGAGTTTGCCACCGTTAACTGTACGAGTCATGAAACATGGCTGGTGCACCGATCAACATGATACTCGTATACACAGAGGACTCGTATACACACACGGTCTGTGACCGTGAAGGGTAAAATAGCAGAATCCAATGGAACACATGTTGACTCGGTCGACTTTGACCGATTTAGTGGCTTTTTTGCTGCTGACCGTTTCTCACCATGGGATCTGACTGATCTAGTGAAGATCACCAATTCATTGGCATGTTTAGGCACTGTCGAAGGAAGCGCGCTAAATCGAGCTTCCGCTGTACACGGGGGAAGAAATGATACTCTCTGCATTACACCGATATCACTTCTACTTTACCATGTTTGTGCTCGTTAAAACCACTTCTATGCCCCGCACAATTTGACTTGAAAGAGAAAAGGGTGACCGTGAAAAAGGCGCTAGATGTGTTTTGTGATGATCGATGGCAATATATGTAAATTATGATAATGCATGGTACGATACTAATGAAGTGTACATCTTACCGTTGATGAGGCTTGAGACAAATCATTTTCTAAAAGGACGAAGCCGTTGTCATTCGCGAGTTCTCCGGGGTCCGTCAATGGTCCCACGGTCTTAGTGGCGAGGTACAGCTTCAAGGTGACGTCACTTTCAAGGCCCTTGACCAATGTCAAGGACGCTTCGGGGCAGGACAACGACTCTCCTAGGGTGGGTGAATCCGAGGTACTCACCAACGTCGCTAGGTCGTAAGCGCTCAAAGCCTCTTCCCCGCAACTGCGTGCAAGAAGCACAGTACATGTTAAGGCACTGCGACAACGTTCTCGCTCTGTTGCGAGCCTTACATTTCAGCAAAAAAAACCAAACCATCAACAATTACTATCACTGCCAGTATACCAAAGCGTGCTTATGACCAGTGCAGATCTATACCATAACATATTCAGGTTTTTACTGTTTTTCTGCAATTTCGGATGAAAATTGTTCTTATATGCAGTGGAATTCACTACATAAATTGCATTTTGATTTCGTTCCTGAGAAATCTGTTCTTATTTGCGGATTGTTCTTATACCCGGTGTTCCGATAAGCAGCTTCTACTTTAGTCACCAGCCACTGAAGCTCAATTGGGTCCTGCAACACTGCGCTTTCATACTCAGAACACACGGGTGAATTCAGAACGAAGCAAGAGTGACAAGTACGGATTCACACGATGAACTTTTTTGAGTACTTTAAAGTACTGTTACCTTTCATTTGGGTTTTATGTATGTGCTTACTTTCGTGGAAACTTTGAGCGCAGCAGGTTCACTTTTGGTGTTGCAACCTCCATTATTTTATTGAAGTCAGCAGCGTGGTCGTCAGAGGCACTCTAAAGCTATATAAAAAGCCTCACAATGAACAAAATATTCTTTCCTTTGATGTTCGCACATGGCGTTCAAATGATACAGCTTGGCACCGTTTTCCAAGGAAAACAAATCCTGATCCACCCTGTGCTTGTTTGTGTTGAGCCTTACGGCGAACATTGTATTCCTTGGTCTGGTATTGGTTGGTCCCTTCGCCACAATTTGTCCGGCCAAGGCGACAAGATGATCGTTGTCATCGTCAACGACTTGGCTGCCAACAGGTGTTGAAGAACTGAGCCTCGGTTACCTTCAACCTCCAGCTGAGCCTTCTTTGGCAAGCTTGCACCTCTCTACGGCCTTTCCAGGGCTCGCTTCCAAGGATTTCCAATAAAAGCAAGGTTCCCCACTGCACCTTATCAGAGGCGCCTGATGATGTCAAGGTGCCAAACATACCCCTTCGGCTTCGGAGCATTCTTCATATGATGATGAGTAACAACAACTCATGGAAAATGCCGCGCTAAACCACACTGCAAGTGCGCAGAGAAGCCTTTTGCTTCATTGACATCCCCACATTTGATCCCTGCGTCAGAAGGTGCCACTGGGCTCGCGGATAGCTCAAATGTGCAGAAAGTATATCTAAATTCAACACACACACACATGAAATAGAATGCACTCAGTTGAACCAAGGATGATTGAACTAAAAGCTTATTCGATCTGTTTGAAAAGAAAACTGGCATTTCGCGTGATGTCGCAATACCATGCGATTAATCGAACACTTTTCAAAATCCCCGACGGTGTTCGTTTAAGCGTATTCTAGCGTTTTGCATATATATGTACCGCAGTGGAGTTACCTAATCGGGCCCAAGTATTCATGACTGAAACCATGTCCGCCGGTTGTCAAGAGGAGCAGGGCGGCCCCGAGGGTCACAGGTAGCAGCAGCATTTCACTTGTCCCCAGTCGGACGCGGACTGACTTATCGAAACGAAGTCTCTCCTCCGCTCCTTCTGCCTATTTATTATGTTAACAACCAAATGAAAGCAGCGACACTAAAAAACGAAAGCCTATTGGTGCCCTGCTTCCTGAGCGCCAATATATTGAGTTGTTCCAGGTATCTACGTACTGTGCATTGTGCGTGAGCATGAGGGGACAGGACCCATTTGACCAAATCTCTTTGCTGCACCGGAACCAAATTTCCTGCTGCTTGCCTCTTTGTGCACCCGTTTTAGGCAAGACTCCAGCCAAATCGATGTCAGCATAATAAATCTACTCTACGGCGAGATCGCTGTAGGAATTCTGGAGAGCCCTGACAATGCCTTTTCTTAGACAGACACCCGGTGCACAATGCAGGTATGTAAAACTCATTCCCGGCCTCACATTTGTTCTTCAGCACTTGGATCAATTTCCACGATGACGTCTTTTTTCCGACTCTGTCAAAAACGCGACTGGATCTTCATCTTCGTCATATAAAGACGGGGATCACCTGCAAACACGCATTATATCTATCCAATACTTCACAAGTCCCCTTGAGATAAGGTGCAAAATATTATTGGATGTGTCATAACTCATAACTTACAAGTGCCAGCAACTTAAGGCAGGGGGCCACGCGTGCAGTATTTTTGGCTTGATATGGGGCCCATGAAAAACTTTGGGCCTTTCCCCTTGGGCCTTTCCCCTTGGCCTTTCCCTTGGCCTTCGCACCCGCATGCGCGCTTCGCGGTATCCTAGCGACCGAGCAAACATCCCCGACTCGATGACGCGATTTTTATAGAAAGGCACATGCGTCGTCGCCCATAGCTGGTGATACGGGGGACCTCAAGTTCGTACATACATACCAAGTTCCCTATGACTTAGTATGTTCCCCATACAAGAACATATTATTTATGCACTCGCATTAAGAAACGTGGGGAATTTGAGAAAGTGTCGTCATCGATATAAATACTGTATCGGGAGTTGCTGAAGTCTTGAGACCTCGATGCACATACGTACACAGTTACAAATTCGTGGTTGACCAAGATGACATTATACATGTTAGACTGTTTTTGAAAAATGTTTTTATGAGCACAAAGCAGTTCATTTATGAATTTGGCCACCCTCAGCCTCGACTTCAGGCGACAGTGGAATGACTGACACACATTGACCACGTATTCCTTCTTCATGTTCTTCCAGTGCTTTGTGACGGAGGCCTTCAGGGTATCAACATTGGGGCGGCGAACTTTAAAGGTCTTGGACTCCACATGCAACCAGATACTGACGTCCAAGGGGTTGAGGTCAAGGCTCTGTGGTGGCCAGAAGTCTTCAGGCCAGAACTTCATGTTCTCAGCCATCCACTGCTGAACAGAATTGGCCAAATGTGCAGGAGCCCCATCCTGCTGGAAGACATAGGATGACTTTCCAGACTTCTTTGTGGTCTTCAGCACCTATGGCAACACCTTGCTGCTCAAGATCTCCAAGCAAATAGTTTGCTGCTGTAAGCCTGTAACAAGAAACCAAATTGGGGTCATTTTCTCGCGTCGAAGCCATGACATCCAACATCATCATGCTGGCCAGATGCTTGGTCTTGGACACACTGCCCAGGTCATGGTCATTCTTGTAGAAGCAGATGATGCGGTTCTTTTGCTTGTTGAACAAAGGGTCAACGGTGAAAGTCTTCTCATCTGAGAAGAAGATGACATGATTAAAATGGTGCTTCAGGTTGTTCAGAAGTTGGTAACAACGTTCCAGATAGAGATCTTGATGATGTTTTGTTGTGAGGGGGCGCTCCACATACCTCAGGGACTCCCTCTCCCCGTGGCCCTGACTGCCCTGGACACAGTGGCCTTGCTCACAGCCTTCTTCTTGGCCAACATGGATGGTTCACCTTCGAAGGCCTGTTTTGTGGCCTCCGGGATCATCTTAGTTGGTGTACCACTTCTGGGTTTGTCCTTGATCTACTCACCATTGGCCACTTGTTTCCTGAGCTGGCAGAGGGTGGCCTTTGACTTGAGGGTGACTTTGGCCATCTTCATGATGCCGCTGGTGGTGTGTCCAGCACTGGTGAGAGCAACGACCTTAAATCTTTTGGCTTCCATCTCAGCTAAACGTGAACCGACTTTCTTAAAAAAGCCCATGCTCAAAAGCTTACAAACTCAGTCGTCAGATCAAGAGGGACAGATTAATCAAATAACACTCTTAACCTCATTATAAGCATTTTAAAAAGGTCTCCAGACTTTTGCAACGCCCGGTATACCCAGAGAGGTTGCGGTTCTTTCAAGGATCTAGTACATTCGTAGATTGTATGTAACAAATAGAAGACATGGTAGTAAATTTCGTGATAAATGCACCTCCTAATGCAATCCTTTTTTTCGCTTCTCTGGTGTAAATTGTGCATGAGGGTTTACGTCACCATCAAAACATATTTCGTACTATGCTTACAGTTGCATGAACAGATTGACTCACACATCAATTCCCTCACAGAAAATCACAAATTTGAGGCCTAAGGAGGTGTTTATTTGACTTGAGTTATAAGATAACAATTAAAGATGAAGTCTGTAGAAGAAAAGTTATTTTATAACTCATCCCGCTCAGGCATTGTTCTGATATCGTAAAAGTTCATTCTCTAACAGCAGTTAAAATGTGGCTGAGCGGGTCTGATATATTCTGCTGTTGTTAGGTGATCGCAAGGGTGAAGGTAATCGCGGCCGCTGGCAAACTCTTTTGACTTTTCCCTCTATATAATCCCCCACCCAAGTCGGTCACCATTTCCATACAAGCGCAAACATTTGCAGCCAAGTTGTAGCTAAGAGTTGGACATGCACTTTTGGTTTGGACACTCACAGCCACACCTTGGTTGTTCTGAGAAAATAAAGTTTTTGGGTCCTGAAATTTCGATCAAGAAAAGAATTTATTATCTGTTATTTATCTGTTAAAATGTTGCCTTATTTACCAGAGAAGTGCGAACAAAAAAGACTTTTTTATCCGCACATTGCCAACTTTCCGCCCGCAAATTGCATGCTGCTATGCTAATCTGGATTTTTATTTCTCGTTACTCAACGGCGGTTTGCATTGCAACTGAGTGAATGGACATTACTGTTATTCACTGGGACAGTGATAGTGTTAGTTGCACACTTGTGTTTTAAACTTGGACAGCTACTCTTCTGCCCCAGAAGAAAGGCAACATTTTTACAGAAAACATCCTCAGCCGCTCCTAGAACAGAATACTTTTTGAGCCTCCTGCTCAAAGCATCGGAGCATGTGGCAACACTTTATTTGTTGAAGTGTTTAAGTGTTGCCTCACGCTCCTCACGGTCAGGACACAAAATTCATTCTTGGAGTGACTGAAATAGTCTTTCGTGACTATGAAAGACCACGAGGCTGCAGACAAACAAGCAGGACAATAAAACATTTTATTTTCCATGGAATATGTCATTCACACTGGTGGACTCATCACGCCAGGCTTTATAGTCTGCTAAGCGGTTAGATGCTTGTCACTAACCGGGGCAGGAAAAGACCCAATCCAGGGTTACGTAATCCTATTGTTCCTTGCTGGAACCCCAGCAACAAAGAAACAAACAATATGCCATATTCGTATAAGGAACGGCTGTCTCCTAGTCGCAGGACCGCAGGACATCGTGTTTTCTGTCATGGGGAGGCTGGGTTGTGCTTTCTGATCTCGGAGCTTTTGCTTCCAGTCTCGAAGCAACGTCTTTGGAAGTGCCCGGGCTTACATTTTGGCAGCCACGCGACGAATTTCCTGGTTTACATTTTCTGCTGCTCGTTCTTCCATACCTTTTCAAGACCTAGACCTGGGATCCTCCCACTCTCGTGTTCCATTCTGGGTGTCGAAAACTCGCAGCGCTACAAGCTTGAGTGATGGTCACGAAACCTTCTTTTTTAATCCAGAATGCCCTTTTCGAGCCTCATCGAGTTTCATTGCAACACGCTTGAAGAGCCACTTTGGGACTTTGGGTTTCTTCTGTTCCAATAGATGCAGCCAAAGATCTGTTTGTTTCTTTAGGAGCTAGAAAAGCGCTCCGGTGAATGGAGTAATGAACTTAACGAGGACAGCTATCTTGGCTCTTATATCCGCGACAAATGCACCTAATATATGAAGCGCGAGGGCCGCACGTACGTCTGTCTGTCCAGCTTTTGCGGGAAGCTCGTGGACTGCGCAAAGCACAACTGTGTGAACTTACACTTGCTACATAAGTCACAGATCGAGGCAACAACTTCGGGTGGCGGCTTTCAGGGCGACTTCGAGAGCAATCGTGGCAATGACTTCTAGGGCGATAGCAAACACGTGTGTGGATGGTGAGGTTGGGCCTGATCAGGGAGACACAGAGGTAGAGAGTGAGGGCAATCATAAGCACATGTGTGGATGGTGAATTTGGAGATGATTCGTCCAGAGGTGAAAGACAGGATGACTAAAATGGAACCCCCGTTTTTTAACCTTCCCCATGTCGTGCCCCGGGTAACTGACCACGTTCATCCACTACTAGATCTGCAAACCTTTGCTGTGACTCACACTGTGACAGCTTATTTGCGTGCCACACTGCACCGCACGCAAGCTACCACCTCAAGTGACGCGTTATTCTTCACGAAACATAGAAATACTCCAGAACATCGCGCAGAGGCTCGGCTCGTGCGCACCAGACAGTGTAGCAGTATTTGAAGGCGCCTCTACTTGACACATAATTTACTTCGACCTTCAGAAAAATACGTTACGTCCAAATAGCAAGTTAGAAGCTTGAAAATAGCATCGCTATGAAAGCTGACAAAAGTATCACTCGTAGTTTCGTGCATTAAAAATAAGTCTCAGGTCCAGGTGATCGAGGGGACCATGCTCTCTTTGGTCAGTGCCGGAGGTATGAGATTTTCGTCGCGTAGGAACTCTAGCGGAAGTAGCACCAAGGAGCCCTGAAATCCATGGAGTTTGAGTCGTTGTTACTTGAACTCACACTTTAAAATCAATCGGAGCCCTCACCTTTACTCCCTGCAGTATTTTTCTGGCCGCCATCCTGTCAAATTCTGCCAGGGGCGTCTTCTGCTCGTAGCTTTTGCAATCTTCCATGTTGGTGATCCTGTCTGTGGGGACCACCAGGAAGGCGTCGTCGTACAGTCGGGTATTTTCCACCGCAGTAGAAAGCCTCGATGATAGAAGTTTATAAAAATCGGAAGTCTTTAAACCCTGCTACATCGTATCTGCATACCAGACTTTGTGGTAGAAATCGTCCGATATCGGATCCCTGACGGCCTCTTCAGTCTTGCTCTTATTTTCCTTAAGAAGTCCCAAGTGCTCCCGCATGAGGAACCTGCGCAGGGACCCGGCGAACTTGCCGCTTTGTACGGGACGTCCATTCATAACGCCATCGTCAAATTCGGTGTCCTCCAGGAGAACCGAAACCTGACAACGAAGCAGTTTGGGTGAAGTCTTTGTCTGAACTGTTGAGACTTTGGCTGCAGTCACACCTGCGGGTTTTTTCTGCCACTGACGATCCATGATAGTCGAGGGTACAGGTACTTTTTTTCTAAAGTCACAAAACCTTCAAGGTACAACAGAAGGGGTGAAAAATGTCTAAAGCCCTAAAACCTCTTAGGTAAAATGGCAGTGGTGAAAAAGTAACAGCTTTTTGAGTTTTTCCCCATTTCGGTGTTAGCTAAGAAGTCCTGTGATTTTAGGTAAATAACCCTCTTCATCCATGAATGTTACGGATCGACACCGGCGGAGCAAACGCACGGGTGACTGCAGCCTCAGCTGATTCCTGCTGAGCAAGAAAGTAGTCTACTCATTACGCTTTCCAGCTAATGATGCCAAGGAGAAAATTAATCACTGCAGAAGTCTCCCTTAATAGCAGTCACTTCGAGATTCAAGGCAGTGATGGCCGGAAAAAAGTATTCTTAGAACCGTTAAAAGAAAGAACAAGTAAATGGCTTTTCACTACCGTGGGATTTTGACTATCTTACCTTCAGTCCAAACACTCATACTCAGGAGCACATTTTTGGCAGCACTCCTCTCTCAGTTCAAAAGTTCGTATCTTTCTCCAAAGATATTAAAATGAAAGATACCTTCAGCACAAACTGGCATGCGACTGTCAACTTGCTACTTAATAGCGCAGACACCACCATGTCAGGCGTCATATAGAGATGTGGTCAAATTTAACATACGCCAATGAAGGCTGGTGTGCACCGAGTGATGTACGGTCGACACCCCTCCCGACCGAGCCTCACCTCTCCTCACCTGGTGTGCAGAGAGAAATATTGGTGCTGAAGCAGGCGCTTCATTTTGCTGCACAGATTTTGGCGTGTCGGCATCATCATATTATTTCGTTTTGTATCCTTGGGAATGACCGGGTCTTAAAATGAAGGCATTTAAGTTGTGGACAGCGTGGGAAGATTACTAAGATTGTAAACACGTTACCCGGGTTCCGATAAGCTCGATGGCCTTTTGAAGGCCGAATAAAAAATTAAAGAATCAAGAGCTCGACATAGTCGAATGTCAGTTTTGAAATGTTATTGGAAGCGCTGTAAACCTAATTAAAGGGTTAAAAGTTGAAAAGTAAAAAACAAAGAAAAGACGAAAATTGGCAAAAATTTTCGGACCAAGTGAGGCTGGAATTGCTCTCCTCCAAATGATACGTAGACTTGCGGAGTGTGCTTTGAGCGATGCTGAAGTCGTCGGCTACTGTGGGTGAGACTCCTATGGCTGAGGACATGAGGAATTCGGCACATACGTACACTTGCCTCCAAAAGTATTTGAACACCCGTCAGAGGGACGAAAATACTGAAATGTCGTGCGTTTTTGGACGCATTTTTGACCACTCGAGGGGACCCCCCTCCAGACTATAACCCGGATTCGGACTTCGGACACTTTTTCCTGCTGCTGTAACTTCCTTAACATTGCAGCTGCATGAACTGTATTCACATCGTTGGAAAGCTTGAAACCTAAGCAGGCCATTTTGTCAATGCAGTTAGCTTGTCTACTGTACTAAATAGAATCATACAAAGCTCCATTAATATTGAAGCTACACTCACTATACTTACATCACTGGAAGGCTTGAAGACTTAGCAGTTGAACTTTTCATTTTACTTTGGATGAAATTGCATATTAAAGGCAGCACTGGCAATTAAGCAAAAAAAAAGTACTACATACGCTCACTTCTCCACTACAAAGCTGGTGTTCAAATACTTTTGGAGGCAAGTGTACACGTAGTTCGGTATTGGCAATATCTCCGAGATGACTGAGCTGATTTTTTTGTTTAAAGGTGCAATCGAAAGCTGCTATTGTACGAGACTTCTTCATAAGTATCATCATATCCACAGGAGACACCTTTCAAACATGTGTAGCCCAACTCATCCGAAAGCAGGTAGAATGTACGCAAAGTTGTGCACATTGCAGCCAAGTTTGAATATGTGATGCATCAAAGTGGTGCATATGCACGGTGCATCATATACAAACAGCCTGGACTCTTTATGGAAACACTATTTTACTTGTGTAAATAGGGAATGGAGAGAAAAGGTAGCTAAATCACTGCATGTGAACAGGAAATTAAAACACGACGACATTTTTCGACGTTTTCTGAAAAATTCTCTTATGCTATGATACCTCTGGCTAAGGGTGTATCAACACTCTCATATACTTGGCACGCGATACATTTGGAACCTAATATACAGGCCTTTCCCTACAAAGGAGCCACACTGGGGACAAATGTTTGTCACCTGTATAGTAAAAGATATACGTGGCCAATATATCTAGAAAAAATGTATCCCAAATATATGATGGAGTAAATGTACGCTAGTTTAATCTTAAGAAGTGGGTGTACCTACGTACGTGCATATACAGGTGCACGTATGTATCCATGCGAAGTATTATGTACGTAATATACTACTACCCATTTCACGAACCATTACCTCAAATGATAGGGCCATTGCGGTCATATAAAATATTGTTCGAGTAAAGTATTACTGTATTAAGTCAGGCTATACTAAAGCAGCTTATGAAACCGTTAATCTTCTGCTCACCTCTGAATCTCTGCTCCCTAGCAAGCTGCGATCATTGACGTTGGCCGATCCGCAGAGAACAAGCCTGTCGTCCACGATCATCAACTTGGAATGGACGTAGACCAGCTCCGTAACGGGGACGCCCAACAACTCGGCGTTAGTCCGTAGCGAGCAGAAGCACAGGTATTCTTCCGGCCTCTCGATGCCTGCGCGCTTCAGCCTCGACAACAGCGAATTGGGCCCCCTGGAGATGGAGGCATAGTTGTGGTGCAAAATGACCCGGAGGGCGGCTCCGGCCGACACCGATCCGATCTTTCCCTCGAACGCAGGCAGCAACGGGAGCACGACGAATACACGGAACGTCTCCTTATTCCTGAGGAAGCAACAGAAAGACAGAGAACCAGTGGGATGAGTTATGAGGAGATGTACAAGATACCACGTGGAAATCTACGTCTAATCGGAGCACGACTGCGCGTGCGTGGCTTCAATATGTACACAATGCTATAAAGTGCTATAGATGCTAAATACGCCACGTGCGTTTGATGCAACCGACTATCTCCCGACCAGACCTACTTGAGAGATCTTCATCTCACCGTCAGATGAGCTTGGTCGTTCGTCCTCCCATATTGACATTCACTGGACAAGTAGAAAGGTTCTTGGGTGAGGAATTACTGACAGGTGCATGAGCAGCGCAGTCGATTATTGGAGATACACAGTGGCACGCATCCCTAATACTACAGCACAGAAAACGTACAGCAGTACCTTCGTACGTACGTACACGTCTAAGTAAAGAGAACTCTCAACCGCAGGACCCACCTGTGAGTTCTGCAGGAGGAAAAATGCGCTGTCTTTACACTTCCATTGCCAATGCGTTCTTGACGAAGCAAAAACATCTCATGGACGACTTTTCAAGGTATGAACTTTTTCTTCACAGTTTCTAGCCAAAGTGGTCTCATACCCTGCGTGTTTCGCGACAGAGCGAAAGTGTCAAGTGATTTTTCCTTGTCCGAGCAAAGTGGAATGAAAAATGTAGGCCCAAACATCGTAGACTTCGCTTGCTTAATGGTTCAACACACAGTATGTAAGGCTTGTTCACAGCAACGCAGCCTTAGCGTACGTGACATAAATGCGCAAAACAGACGACTTTTTTCCGCCTGTTTCTTTTTTTCCGTCGTAAGTACTCTCCATACAAGTACAATATGTAATGGTAGTAGTGTTGGTACAGTAGGTGGATTGAGAGTGTTTTCTCCACGCTTTGGTATTTTACTTTGCCTTCACACATGCGCGCATATTACGGGCTGGTGCTGGAGTGAGTAAAAAAAAGTCACGCGCGAATCAAAAACGAGTCGAGCCAGGCCAAAACATGACTCGAGTCGAGTTTGCTTGGAGTCCGACCTCACTCCACTCCAACACTGGGACGCACGAGATAAAGAGACACTAACTTGTGAGCCTTGATGATTCTCTGAAGAATGGCTGAGCAGACGCTGTTCTTAACCTCTGCCCCAGTCTCGGTGCCGCCCGAGGCTGAACTGATGAAGAACTGATTCTCGATGTAGACATAGTGCTGAGCCTCACTTATGACCTGAACCATGCAGGCGTGGATGCTGGCCTCGATCTCGTCGATGCCGGCGCTCCACTTGGAAGCACTTCGGAGCACCTGAAAGTGACTGCAATAAGACGAAAGAGCCAACACTCTTTCAAGGTCTAACAAAGCGGTTTTGTTCAAGAGTTTTGAAACGGATTAACTCTGGTTAGTTCTAGGCCAAATGGAAGGTTGCGAAGGTCAGGGTTGCCAGACGCCTTGTTTAGCATATGTCAGTATGGCTATAGTCACAGTTATATTAGGTACACTGTATGAGTTGCCATTGCTACGGACCTTGCTCCCGAGTTCTGAATGAAAACTCAAAACTACTCGAAGTCGACAATGATAGGTAAATTCTCGAGTAGCTCGACTCGATAAAAGTTTAGACCCATCTCTAAGTACACATGTTCTCTTATTTACACATGTTACTGAAGACGTCTTGTATTGTACCCCGCACCTGACAATTGACGGTAGAAGACTTTGTGTTAAGTACTGTAGGCACGTGATAAAACCCCTCGTACTGCCTAGGAAAGAGGAAGGGATATTGCCTATTGAACTTGGCCTTCTCCGTCTTGATTGCGTTCCACCTGTGGAGTGAAAAGAAAGATATATGAATATGACAGACAAAGACTCACTCGCTTCCGGGCTACCGTTGACACGACACGCACCTCTGAATAAAGTGCCTGGCCACATCCCTGGCTGCTTGCCCCTGAACCATGACGGCGATGTCATGCCAGGGCATTCGCGGAGTGGTTGCCCGGTCTACGTTATCGCCGTGGGGATCCTCCGGGCGGGACACGTCTTTCACGATGAAGTTGACGTAGTCCTTCCCTCGCCATAGCACAGACGAAGAAGATGGGGAAGACGACGGATCCTCGTCTTTGGAGGCCTGGGAGACGGCAGGGGCAACGTCTTGGACGTCCTCGCGCGCGTTTTCAGCCGTCCCAGTCGAAGATACCAACTGTTCATCAGACAAACTTAGTGGATTATCCACACTAAAGGAAGAGAAAATTACGCGCATGAGCATATAGACGTACTGTGAGTTGGAGAGCTTTGGTATGCACGCACTCACGGAGGACACTTTGGAGGCCACACGCGTTCACGTGCAGTCTGCTTAGTGCAGTCGACCTCCGACTTTATGACGTTGTCGGTAAGCAGCAATAAGTTCACAAAGACGAAAGTCTTTTCAAAAGTCTGGGTAGACAAAAACACAACTGTAGAGAACAGAACTGTTCTATTGAGTTTATTGTGGACCCGTCACAGACAGATTTGACTTGCTTCTCAAGAAAGCTTTGGTTGGCTTTTTTTTCTCTTGAACATTTCTTTGACGCATTCAAACTCGACGCGCCAGAAGTGCAAATCACCTTCGTTATTGATGCTGTTGGCTTGAAAAGACTGACACGCTGCAGCCAGGGCGGGCAAGAAATGAGAGACTGGGAGTCACAGTGATTGAGATTAGCGTGACTCAAATCATCCAAACTTTATCATCTCCCTCAGAGATACTATGTGTCTCAAAGAACGGAGGTCAGCCAAGTGAAGCTGCACAAAAGTGGATAGAGGCTTTTTTGAGTGCAGTGAGATTTCCGTAGGCAGAGAAAAATCTTGATTTCTGTTGAAATCGGAGTTCGACTGTACTGCATCACAGCAAAAAGTGTGCTTAAGAGAGACAACCCTCAGACAGACAGCTGAATCGAAAGATGCATACATCCACGTGCTTGGTGGAAGACAAACCGAAATGGACGAATACTCGATTCATAATAAGGCTTCTGAATGACATCGCAAGCTCGCGTTGTTCACGCATTTCTTTTCACGAAAGAACAGACAGTCCATCACAACCGGGTTGTGTCGTGACCTTTATATTGACAGTGAACAGTGTCGGACAGCGAAAAAAAGTAGGGCTATTTTTCCCCTAGATCTTCTATTTTCAGGGAGAAGAGAGCAATCGCCAGGACACAGGCTTTCTCCGTACGTAGAGGGGCCCCTCACTCTACAAAATTGATGACGAGACAGAGGAGCGAGCAAGAAAGTTGCTCATACGACTTGCATGAATCGCATGGACCCGTTGGAAGAAATTTTTTTTTTTTGGGGGGGGGGGGGGGGCGGGATTACAGGCCAAACTTTTAATTAAAATTTTTTTTGTAAAAATAAAGGTTTTTAATCGAGAGTGTGTTGCTTAAGTCCATTTATATATCATTTCCTTAAAAATCACGAATCAGCTGATTAGGGGGTTAGAATCTGGGTCATCGTAACAGGAAATTTATTTCATAGTTTGG